>Ga0209500_10001107_pt1 | contig 21178 bp, 20 predicted proteins | sample S_140212_EF_Meta_FD_187323 | JGI IMG/M metagenome (GOLD analysis project Ga0209500, IMG submission 187323) | Freshwater microbial communities from Lake Simoncouche, Canada to study carbon cycling - S_140212_EF_MetaG (SPAdes) (version 2) | ecosystem: Environmental > Aquatic > Freshwater > Lake ... | reverse complement strand
TTTGTAATGGATCAGTAACTAAATTATCTTTATCTACAACTGGATACAAATCAGTTATATTTTGTTTAAACTTTTGAGTTGTAAATTCTGCAGCAGTAGGAGAAATATTTCCAATCAAACAAGTCAAATAGTAAATACCATCTTGCAATCCAGAAGAATATTCTTGAATTGTTTCTACATTTTCAATTGTATAGGTAGTATCATATTCATTTCTAGAGAATACTGGAAGATTGTCTCCTCTAGTTGAAACATTATTTACAAATGTTCCACCAGTATATGTGTTAGTAAATGTAAATGTTTTTGATGATGGAACAGAAGTTACAACAAAATGACCATTAAATCCAGCATTATCTGCTGCAGTTAAATTTGTGCTACTTACAACTTTTCTAATTCTTACTCTATCACTGACGCTCAATCTATGCGGTCTTTCTGATGTGACAGTGACAGTTGATCCAACAGTTGAAATTCCAGCAATTACGTGAGAGTTACGATTAGAATTTATAGTTGCAATTGTAGAATCTTCTTTTACCGTACTTGATTCTTGAAGAACATAATTTTGTGCAGGAATTTTTGCATTTGTGTAATCTTTTGGAATTACATATCTCAATTTATAAATTCTATCCGTTAAATCACGATTTTCCGACTTTCTTTGAATGAAAGTAGAAGAATTATTTGCTGCAATTGCAGTTGGATTATTCTTAAATCCTTGATATATTTGATTTGTTGTTGTAGTTCCACTACCAATGATATACCAATTTGTATTGACAGAATCAAATTGAATTGGGTGTCCTGGATCTCCAGAAATTTTGTCGGAAACTCTACTTACAATACTTAAAATTCCACCACTTGTATTTTTAATAATAACAGGATTATTATCATTTACATTATTAATAGTTTTTGCAAGTTTAATGGTATTTGAAGTATTTGTAATAACATAATACAATGCTCCATTTTCTAATCCATCAGGAACAATTGCATTATCACTGAATACTCTTACTGACTCACCATTATAAAAATTATGAGTTGTATTTAAAGTTAATATATTACTACTAATATTATTAACACCTAATGTTTGAGTTACAGTAAATGTTTTTTGTGCTGTTGGACCTTCTCCAGTAGGTACTTGCATTAAAATTGGAGAAGAATAAGTATAATCTACCGCATTGATATTTACAGTAACATAAAGTTTTTCATTAATATTAGAACCAACTCTATATCCATTCGTAACATTTGATGGTGGATTATTGATATCCGTTTCACCTAAAAGATAAAGTCTAGATGTTTGTCCAACGCCAGTATATGATGTGGTAAGTCCAACATCAAGTGATCTCCAAAGAGCATTAAAAGAATCTTCTTGAAGATCTTTTGGTGGAATAATATGAGTCACATAACCAGTATCATCACGGGGAAATGATTCTTTTCTAAATCCTTTTGAAATTAATGACTTGGAACCAAAGTTTGAGTTTGAGTTGGTAATTGATTGATCAGCACCATCTTCTGCTAAAAAGTGTTGAGCAAATCCAATTGCAAAAACAGAAACATCTTGAATAAATGCATCATTTGATGCCTTGATGTGATAATTTTCGTATGCTGGTTTATATATTGCTTCCTGGTTAATATATAAAGGTCTTTTATCCAAAGAAGTGGTTGAGTTTGTATCATAAAGACCTGTGGATTCATTATAAATTACAAAAGCATTGGAGTCTTTTTGTAATCCAATTCCAGTGTATTGAGCAACAACCATAGATTTAAATCCAGTTGCTTTTGATCCGTCTGCGTGAAGACCACACATTCCAAAAGCGGATCTCAATGAACAGTTAAAGATGTATGGAGATGCTCCATTTACACCATCTGGTTCAATAATAACTCTTTCTACGCCATTTGAATTTGAAATTGTAATTGATGTGTCAATTGCTGGAGATGGTAATTGGTATGTGAATGTTCTTTCACTGGTAACACCAACTACTTTAAAACTACCATTATAAAGTGCTGAACCAACACCAGCAATACGAATAGAATCATCAACACTCAATCCGTGAACAAATTCAGTTGTTACGGATGCGATTGTTGAACTTGAAGTTAAACTTGAAATTCTTGCATCACTAGAAGTTAGATCTCCAACAATTTTAAATTCTGGACTATTTGGTTCAAAATCATTAGTTGTTGGATAATCAATTATTTCTCTATTTCCAGTATTAGAACCATAAGCATTCATTAACTTATAATAATACATCTGAAGATCAGATGTTCCAGTTAAAGTTTTTAAATTTACACCATCTGCATATTCAAATACTGTCAGTTTGTTGTGAGAATAAGTCGGTGATGCCTGTTGTGCATAATTGTAATTATAATATACTGCTCTATCTGCATCAAAAACGCTAAACTGCCAGAAATAACAACCACCAGTAACTCTAAAAATAGCAGATCTTTCTACAGAATTATTTTCTGGATCGGGAACATATAATGGTTTTACTTTTGTCTTTCTTAAATCTAAACCAACAATAGAAGTTCCTTTTGGAATTATTACACCACCTTCTACTGAATTAAACTTATAAAGAACATTACTAGAACTTATAAGATCAAAATTTGAAGAATTGGTCAGTTCAATATCTGGTGATGAAACTACTGTCTGATTTACATCATAGTATTGCGCAACTCCACCATTATTTTTTACATAGTATCCAGGTCTATTATCAATATAGTGGGTTCCTGGATATAAAAGAATAGTTGTTTTGTCAAATCTATCATTGTTTGGACCACTCTGATAAGCAAATCTAGCAGCCTCTATTAATGCCCTTTGAATGGTTACAAATGGACGAGTAAGTGAATTTCCTTTATTATCAAAACTATCAGTAGCATCTAAATCGGATGGATTGACATATAAGATATTACCATCAGTATTTACGAGAAAATTTTCTAACCTAGATAGAGGCATTTTATCCGCACAATAATTTCTTCTGTCTTATTTAGACAGTTAATCTACTGACCCATCATCTGGTGGCATATCCTCTGGGTTCTCTAAATCAACTTCAAATAGACAAGGATGACACTCTTCATCTATCAAATAAAAAGAATTTCTATACAAATCTTCTGGTTCATATCTTAAATATTGATCTGCTTTTGCTACTAACTCTTTATCATATAAATGCCCATCGGGCAACTCATTAAATGTAAATGGAATTTCATTTATAAAGTACATTTTGACAATCATACTGCCTTTATTATACCAGCAGAACGCTTGACTGATTTTATAAGGCATTTGATTATTTTAATAACTTATATTTATTTTAATGGGCATGGCGAGACTTGAACTCGCATGGCCTTACGGCCGACAAATTTTAAGTTTGTTGTGGATACCAATTTCACCACACGCCCAAGGCGGAAAGGATTTCTCCTTTCCAGCGCATCTTCCTTCACACCTTAATAGTATATCAGATCCCAACCACCCTGTCAATCTCCATAAACCAATTCACCACGAAGTTCAGCAAGTTTCGCAGTTGCAAGGCATTCCACACAAGTCCAATATGTTTCACCACTAACAGGAAAGTTCTCATTGACAAAATGTGATGCCATATCTTCTTGAAGTTGTCGGAGGTCTGTCAGTTTTTCTCGGGTGATTTGCATTGTATGTATGGTTTGAGACCTCTTTATTCTACCACAGAAAGACGGCAGAATTCAAGGTCTTGTGCCACTTTTTAAACTGGATACTTGAGACTAAAAATTTTAATTGAAGCATTCCCTGGATTTACCAATTTCACTTGAAGAACCGCATTATTTTCTTGAATTGTAGTTGAAAAATCTGCAAGATAATTACTAGTTGCTGTGGATGCCTGTTCTATAATACTTGAATTAATGTCATTGTGAATAATCATTATATCTGATGCTTGATATAATGATCCTTGAGATATTTGAACTTGTGATTTTATAGAACGATACAAATCAATAGGAGATCTTTCAATAGTAGTTAAATTGGTAGTAGAAAGAATAACTTGTGTATTTGATTGATAATATTGAGTAGAAGATGCAGAAGAAATTCCTATCACTGTTATTTCTGGATTTTCTCTCAAATATAAATTTAAAAAATCTCCAAACAATTCAGTCGTTGTAGTTATTCCAGTTCTATTGTCTATTAAAAGAGTGCTCATACAAAATATTGATTGTATTCTGGAGTATTTAAAACATTTATGAGATTATTTAATTCTGCGTTTCTTTCTAATACTTTATTTTTTCCAAAAACATAACTATACCTTTCCGTATACAAATGCTTCATTTCAACTTTAATTGCATTGGATCCAGAAAGTATTTCATCTCTTTGATTTCTAATTCTTTCAATCTTTGATATAATAACATCTGCTTGATTTTTATATGTAGAACAAGAAGTTGGACAGGAACTAGAATTTTCTGGGATTATATCAGGTATAAAGACACTACCAATACCAGAACTTGCTACAATATAAGTGTCTTCACCTATTCCAAGAATTGGAGAACCAATATCAGTAACTTTAAATGATGCACCAACAAAATTGGAGGAAGTTAAAGTATCATTGACAGAATATCCATTACCACCGTTATTGACAATTACATTTGTGATACTTCCACCAGTAGAAACTACAATATCTGCTTTTGCACCAGAACCAGATCCCCCTGTTAAAGGTTGTGCATAATATATGGAAGACAGAAAACCAGAACCTGGATTGTTTACAATTAATTCCAAAATAGAATTAGAATCTGCACCTACAACAATAGTACTATTACCTATTCCAGAATTGAATGATGTTGATCCATCAGTTCCATTCAAAGGTTCATATGGATATATGTCCGAATATGAAGGATTTTCAGCATTTATACGATGTGCTTTTGCGTGTTCATAATAATACATATCCCCCAAAATTGCAGTATATCCAACTCCCAAATAATCTATAATAAATGTTGTAGTTCCACATCCACAATCAAATGCTTCATTTGAAATTATAGAAAGATTGTAAATTTCTTTATTTAAATCTACTGTCAATTCCGCAATTTTTTCATCTATTTGCGAAACTGGAGATTTGAGTTCATTAATTGTAGACTGCGAAGAAATTATATAACTATCCAATGAGGGTAATTGGTTTTTTGATAAATTTATTTTTGAATTATAATTGTTTATAATATTTTGTTTTGTCATTATAGGTCTCCTTCAAGTTGTTGTTTTACTGTATCATTTTCTTTCATTGCATCACTTTCATATTCTACTATTAATTTATTTACATCAGATCTTTCTGCATAAACAACGTAACTACAATCAATTGTTCCTCCAGAATTATTAGTTATAAAAATTTTGTTGGAATTGATGTCTTTAATAAAAAGTTCTTGATAAACAGTATGTGAAGTTAAATTCACTGTAATAGTTTCTGAATTTATTAATCCAATCCAATAACTTGGAAGTTCAATGACATTTGATTTCTTCAATCTTCCTCTATAATATACTCCATATTCTGGACCTTCAATACAACCGTGTTTTAATCTATATCCTTCTTTGTTTGGATGCTTGATGTCAAATTCTTTTGTTTCTCCAACAATTGAACTTGTAAAACTCAACAATCCATTAATATGTGTTGCTCCATTGACTACCAATGCCCCATTAATTGTTGTAGGTGAGTTCACAACAACAGTTCCATTTGCAACATTTGCTCCATTAAATACCGATGCACCAGTGCAAGTATATGCCCCTAATTGATTTGTATTTCCAAGAAAATTAGAAATGCCATCAACTTCAAGTGATGCTGGAATAGTAAGTCCAGGAACAGGAATTGGAGGACCAATCATACAAGTCGCACGAGCAACACCTGCTTGTGCGGTCAACCCCATAAAGCAAGGTCCATTTATAACTGCAGTTCCTGGAAGTAGTTTTGCTCCAGCGGTTAAAAATGATGTGTCAAGTTGCCCTACTATAAGTTTTTCACCAACATTTGAAACAGTACAATCCATAATAATTATTATCCTGCTGGTTTGTCTGCACAAATAGAACTAAAGAATTTTTTAAAATCTTCCAGTGCTTTTAGTATTTTGCCCATCACTGAAGAACTATCAGCATCCGTGCCAGAATCAATTGTAGCAGAAGCACCACCCACAAGAGATGCTGCAGCCGCTCCAGCAACTTGAGTTTTACTGGACGCAGCTAAAGTAATATTTGTTCCTTGTGCTGATACGGTAGGAGCATTAATATTACAAGTTTTTGATGCTTGTAATGAAATTTCTCCTTCTACTCCATCAACACCAACAAGACGAATGTTTTTTGCTTGAAGAGTTATAGTTCCATTTTTTGCTTGAATAAGAATATCTCCATTTTTGGCATTAATAATTCTTCCAGGACAACCCGGTTTGATTTTTTTGGCATCACATCCAGATACTTCGTGTAATGTTCCATTAATTGCAAAATCACAATTACCATTTTTATACATATTAATTCCTTGTTGAGTTGGTGTAGATAGACTTATCTCTACATTACCTTGTGTCCAACTTTTAGTTCCAGCTTCAAACCTATAGTGTTCGGTTTGAATTACTTGTTGATTTTCGTTACAATTGCTCATATACAATCCACCACTGTTGTAATACCTGAAATTGCTGCTTGATTTACTTTATCTTGATCCACCGTAGTATATGTTGGAGTAAATTTCATAATTGGAACAAGATCTGCAGCAACTCCCGACCTTGTATTTATAGTTAATGTTGGTGCTTCATCAAATCCACAAACTGGAGTTCTTAATGGTTCAATTCCTATAATTGCACCAGAACCAGGAGTTACTATAGGAACGTAAGTATTTTTTCCATCAGTTATTCGGTCTCCTGTTGTATAACCATATCCAGGTGCAGTAACAATTATATTTTGAACGCAACCAGAAACCTTTCCAGTATTTGAAATATTTCTATTGGTTCCAATTCCTGCAGTGCCAATACCAATATTTGTATAATTTCCTTGTGCATATCCAGATCCAACACTAGTCATATAAATGGATGTAATACTGCCAGGTCCAGTTCCTCCAGTTCCTCCAGCATCTTCATCAATAATACTGTTTGCTTCTGCTCCAGAACCACAACCACTGTTATCAACAATAGAAATTGTTGGTGGACTTGTATATCCAAATCCTCCATCAATAATTTCTACTGAAAAAATAGATCCAGTAGAATCTACAATTGGTATTGCTCTTGCACCCATACCATCTCCAAAAATTCTAACAATTGGTGGAACACAAGTTGAATATTTTGATCCTACTGGTAATGGAACTATGTCTTCTTGATTTGTTGGATTTTGAACTTTTTGATTACATTGATCAAATATACTATTAAATGCTCCTGTTATTCCACCATAAAGTGGTGTTTGATACATTGCTTCTTCTATTGAACCCAACCCATCACTTACACCTTTAAATACATTCACACTACCAACCATTTTTTGCCAATCGTCTGCTTCTTTTTCACTTGGACCAAATTTAGATGCCCATACACTTGGAGTTTTACAAGCAAGACCAGTACATTCAAGGAAACTAAAAATTTGTGATGCCAATGAACTTGCTTGATTTAAAATTCCAGAAACAGTTGAAAGACCACCAGTCAACCAACCAATTCCAGACATAATAGTGGAAAGTGCACTTTCCATAGTATCCATTACTTTAGCAAGAATTCCAGCAGTCCATTGCTCTACAGCACAAACTGGTGAATTAATATTATTTGATGCAAGATCACCAAGAAGACCTTTGGCAAAATCAATAATTCCCGCAGGTAGTTTTTCAAGAATACAAAAAATAATATCCAAATATTTTTTCAATTGCTCCATAAGAAATTTTACTTCTGGTGGAGAAAGAAACAATCCTACAAGTTTTCTAAATGCCCAAGAGATACATTTAAAAATTGTATCTCTTAAATTGTTAATAATTAATTTTACAATTCCACCAATTTGTCTAGCACAATTTGCAATTGTTTGTCCAATATCTACAATCTCATTTAATACTGGATCAATATAAGTACTCAAATACTTATCCAATCCATTTGTAAACGCAATAAAATCTTGAAGTGCCTGTGTGATTTGACCGATTAAATTATTTTGACAACCATTTGGAATAACATAAGTTATATCGCACTTTTTTTCTATTCCATAAGATGATTGTGCTTGGCAAACTAATCTATCTCCAAATAAATTTAAATTAGGATCAAATGGATTAATATTTGAAGTAAATCCAAATCCAGTTGTGCTATTCCAAGAAACACTAGAATTTGTAATTCCAGCACCTACACCCAAATTAAAGTTTGTTGTATAAGCAAGAGAAGGAGGTATTGGTGAAGTTTCTGCTGAATCTTTGTTTCTTTGCTCCGTAGTTGCAGTTTGATCTATTTCTTTACTTTTCCTTGCTTCTAATTGAGTTGCCTTAACTTTATTTCCAGGATGCCCAGTAAATGGTTTAAATCCCGAACTTAAATCTGCTTTTACGTTCTCTTCACTAATTAAATTCTTAACTCCATCACTTCTATGAAGAAGACCAATAACTACTGGTTGTTGTGCGTCATCGCCATCCATAAAGAAACCAAAACAAGTTTCTCCACCTTTTAGATCTAATGTTTTTCCCGTTCCTCCGTGACCACTACCAAAGGCAGGATCTATCATTACCTGTGCCCAAGGCAAATCATTATCACTTAAAATAGATCCAGAAAAAGGATGATATCCAATAATTCTTACTTTGCAACGATAATTCCAATCACCATTGAAATAATCTGCTGCCTTTTTCCAATACTTTGAATGTGCAACTTGTCCAATCCACCAATTAAATCCATCTTTACCGATATAATTGGATTTTAATAAAGATTCTTCAATCATCGTAAATTCTACACTCCAATGCGTGTGGGTTTAAATCGCAAAATAATTCCAATGCATTTGGAATACCAACAGCATCAGGATTGTGCTTTTGATATTCTAAAAGTTCTTCTAGATATGCTTTTAAATATCTTCTTCTTTGTACGTTTGATGAGAAATTTTCTAGTTCCTCACATATATTGTTTATAAGTTCTTGTAGTTCCATATTTAAACGTTTTTAGGTCCGTATAATCCGTAACTATCACGAACTAGTCTCATAGATGTAAGCATTTTATTAGTAGGATCAAAATGATGTCTCAATTCTTTAATTAGATAAAATCCACTTTGTTCTGGATCTACTTCTCCAGTATTTGCAGGTTCCATTTTTGGAAACTGTGCATAAATTATATCACCACATTTAAGATTGATATTCAACGGCACATTCATATTTAGTGCTTGGCTGAATAATAAATTGTATCTTGAATATGCCATCGCCATATCAGCACCACTTCTCAATTTATCATTCACCGAACCATTAAAATTTAATACTCCACGATCTGCAACTTTTACCATAATACGAGAAATGCTATCTCCAAATTCATCAGAGACGGCAATTTTTTCAGAGGCACCAAGTTTATTTTTAATTTGATCTTTTATTGTATACTTATACACATCCAACGAATTACTAAAAAGATCATAAAAATATGTTTTGTTTGAATACATACCAACTCTCAAAGATTTCATTAAGTCAATATTTTTTTCAAAATTATAATTAATAATTTTGAAATTATTGTTTAAACTATTATGTTCAATTACAAATTGTTCATAACTATAATTATAAACCCTTTTCTTATTTGCACTTGATACTGCTATTCTTGTATTTGATACCAAACTATCAATGCTTCTAAAATTAAATCCATCTCTATTTTCATAAAAGAAAAATCCAGCAGTTCCTTTTGCTATTCCACTTTGATCACCACCAGAAGTTCCTGTTGGTCCACCAGAAGTTGTAGGAACTGCCTTTGGTCCCAACCATTGTAAAGTATGAAATGGTTTTTTATTATTTCCAATAAAAGAATAAGAATTTGATGTTGGTTCTATATTTTCAGATTTGAATTTTTTTGTCTTCAAATCATCTTTAAGAATTTTAGTTACAGTATTTTGTAAATTTCCTCTATAAATTGTTTGACATCTTGCAGTTTCATTCGTTAATCCTTCTCTTGAAACAAGATGTAAAGTAAATGATTCATTTGTATTCTGTGCATCAAGATTACTTACCTTATACACATACATTGCATTTTCACCTTCCAATAAGAATGTTCCAGAAGCAGTTTCAATTTGCATTGAAACACTTTCACCACCACGAATTGGAAGTCTATTAAAAATAGAATATGAGTTAATGACATCCATTGTCATTGTTATACAAGGAGATAAAATATCCTCATAATAATCTATTGATGTGATTGAATTTGTTAAATCTTTTTTGATCTTACCATCTAATGATGCGATGGTGACTGATTGATATCTTAAACCTTGTACTGCGACTGCCATTATGCTGAAGAAAGATTAGTGAGGAGCATTGTAGTCCATAGACTATTTAATATCTGACCTTCGGATGGTGTTATGACTGCAACACCACCACCTCCATTACCAGTTGGAACTGCAACTGGAACAACTTGTGGTTGTGATGCTACTTGTTGACTTTGATCTCCCATTAAAAATATTGCAGCTTGTTGTGCTGCAGTTGGTGGTGGTGTCAAAATTTGTGCTGGTATTGTATCTCCTGTTTGTGCCTTTACTTGATCTTGTTGTCTTGATCTTATATCACGAACATAAGCATTATACATTTGCTGTGCTTGTTTCACTTCAGGATCAGACACTGGTGTTTTTACCATTGAATTTTTGAACTGATATTTTTCTCCTGTTAATTGTGCTTTTAATTTGGGATCATTAAGTATTCTATCACCACTTTTAGTTCCTTTAATAAAATCTTCAATTGATTGTTGCTTTGTTATTGTATTAATTTTTTGATCTGGTGTTCCTTGTTCTCCTTTTTTTGCTTTTACTTTTACATTACCACCAAATCTAAAAATTCTTTTAGCTGCTTCTGTTGGATCAACCTGACCAGAACCAGCAGGAAGATATTCAAAGTGCAAATGTTCTCCTTTAGAATTTCCAGCACCAGGAGCACCTACTGCTCCACCAGTATATCCAATAACTTGTCCTGGAGAAATTTTAGACCCAGCAGAAACAGAAATTTTACTTAAGTGCGCGTATCTACTCAAAGAACCGTCTTTATGTCTAACTTCAACTACAGCTCCCCATCCAGTGGGATCCCAATTCATATCTGCAACAGCAACTGTTCCTTCTTGAATTAAACTAATTGGTGTTCCAGCATTTTTAAAATAATCATTGCCATTATGTCCTGGACGACGTGCCGATCTAAAACCAGAATTTGGAGCTCCAGGAACTTCCCCTCCAGATGCTTCAACATCTTCAAGTTGTAATCCAGTTGATTCTGCATTATTTCCAGTATCAATTGGATTTGTGGGTTCTATAGAATCAGAATCTTCTATTTCCGCATTGGAACCATTTTTATTTTGAACTCCAGTCATTCCTAATTTTAATTTTTCAAACTTACTTACAACTTTATCAAATTTATCAGTAATACTTTCAAATGTAACATTACTTGCAGATGCTGCTTCTCTTTGTTTCGTTTCTTGTGCTTTTAATCTTTCGTCTATTTTATTTTTAGGTTTTTCTTTTTTTAAACCAAGTGGTGTTCCTTCAAATGCACCAAATTCTCTTGCAACATCAACACCAACTGCTGCCCAACCAAGAATTGGTATTGCACTTGCCAAAGACAAAGAACCACCAACAACATCACCTTGTCCAAATCTATAAGCAGAAGTACCTAAATTAACTGCAGTAGCAAGTCCAGGTATTAATTTTGCTGCAAGTTCTCCACCCTTTGATGCAAGTTTTCCACCACCCTTCATTGCAGCAACTTTAGCAGCATCATCTGCTCCAGATGCAACTCCTTTTCTTGCTAAATCTGTCGCTACATCTACTGCTGGAGCTGCTGCATTTTTTACTGCTGAACCTGCCGATCTTGGAAATATTTTAGAAATAGCATTTTTCCCAAAACCTTTAACTGCTTTTATTCCTTTTCCTAAAAATCTGGCTCCTAATCCAGCAGCACCACCAAGCAACAAATTAAGTAATCCTCCTCCACCGCCACCCCCTCCATCAAGAGCAGATCCAACAGAAAATTGAAGATCTTCTACTTTCTTCTTTTTTGGTAATTTTATTTTTTTAATATCTTTATTGCTTGTGTCTAACCAATTAATAAAATCATTATAATCCCTTGCTCTTTTTGGTAAAGAACGCTTCATTTTTACAATATTATTTGCAGATGATTGTAGTGAAGAAAAAAGTTTAGTTTCCATTATCCGACAATATTATAAACCATTCTTGAATATAATGTTAAGAAATTATCTGGATTAGATGAAGGCAAGAATGGAGCAGTTGGACCATTTCCACCAGTTGGTGTTGCTGGCGTAGTTGTGCTTGATGGTCGTGATGGCGATGCTTGTGGTGTTCCACTACCAACATTAACCAAACTTACTTGTGGCGCTTGTTGTCCTTTGTTTATTGGTGTTTGTGGTGCTTGTTGTCCTGGTTTTATTTGTGTTTGTGGAATAGGTTTTCCTGCTGCAACTTGATTCATTCTATTTTTTACAGCAGTCTGCCATCTTTGTATTCCTACTCCAGCAGAATCTGATACACTCTTCCCCTTGAGAGAATCTGAAAGATTTCCCTCACCAAGTTGTGATCCTGCAAGAAGTATTAATCTTTCTGTAGCAGACTTCGTATTTTTATATTCTGGTGATATCCTCATCATTGTTCTATTCATCAATATAGTTCTTCCCATATAAATTTTTTCTTGTAATTCTGGATTAGATAGATATTCTTGTTGTGATGGATTTGATATTCCCATAACAGCAGCAGCAGACGCAATTTCTCCACTTCCCATTTGATATCTTCCAGCAAATCTACCTCCAGCACCACCCATTTGATTATATCTTGCCCCCTCTACATCAGCAATTCCTTGTTTATACGCATTAAATTGTTCCTGTGTTATTCCTAATTCAGAAAGACCTTGCTTATCGTCTTTTATTGTAACACCAGTAGGAGCACCAGGAGGAGTAGGGGTAGGGGTAGGACTACCTCCACCGCCGCCACCAGAACCAGAAGACTTTGATCCTGTTCCAGATCCTGAACCTTTTGTTCCCTTTCCTCCCTTCAATCCATCAAGTATTTTATCAAATCTATCCAAAATTGAATTAAATTTATCAAGAACATTTCCAGGAACTTCTGGTGCGGTATCTCCAGGTTGAACATCTTCACCACCAGGTTGCGAAAGACCACTTATAGCAGCACCTGTTCCAAGAGCAGCAGCACCACCTAAAAGTAATTTACCTATTCCACCACCTTTTGGCATTTTTGATAGTAAATTTCCTTCTTGTTTCATTGCAGGACCAGCAACATTTGGTGGTCGTTTTCCTCCCATTCCAGGAATCAATCCACCAACCAATCCACCAAGTGCTGACATTATAGAACCAATTATTCCTCCACCACCTCCACCACCAGAAAACCCTGATAGTTGTTCTATGATTTTAAGTATTGCTTTTCTTAATGCCTTTGCTACATCAAATGTTTCTGTAAATGTGGTTTTTAAATTGTCTATATTTTCTTTAATTCTATCTAAATTTTTCTTTGATCCAAAGAAACTAATAAATCCAATTGCTTCTTTGACTTTATCAAAAAATCCACCAAATGGTTTAAATCCTTTTTCTGATTTTTCTTTTTTATCACCAAAAATATTTGAAACTGAATTTGTATTATTAAAAATATTAGTAGTTAAAGTGCTAATCAAAGATCCCAAATTATTCTTTTTTGGTGAAATCTTTGCTCTATTAAATCCAACAATATTATTCTTCGCACCAGAAAGCATAGATGATCCAATAGGAGATCCACCAGAAATAAAATTCAGTGCTGATTCTTTACTTCCTTTCTGGGAACCTATTATTTTTTCTGGTGCAAATAAAGAATTACGCATTCTGTTGTTGTGCCTTTAGATTTTCTTCTTCAATATGCTGCTGTAGAAGTGCCAAATAAACGTCCCGTTCCCAGGGCATAAGATTTTCAATCTCGGTCAAAGAATATTTATGGAACTGCATTAGTGAAAAATTGATTCTAAAATATGACTCAAGATCCATATGAGCCATAATTAACCGAAAAAACTTGTTAATCCCTCCAGCGTCACCTCGCTTTCTACTTTTGTATTTGGATTCATCACTTTGAAAGTATGTGCAAGTTTTGGCATTGTATTAAAGAATTCTTCAATCATTTTAAATTGATTTGATGTTAATGTCTCAATCCAATCAGTCAATTCTTTTTTGGTGCAGTCTGATGCTGACCAAACATCTTCATTATTATAAACCATATCAATACAAGAAGAAATTATATCAAATGATCTATCAATAGAAGAAATTTCATTACTACTAAAATCAAAATTATTCTTAATAAATTCATTCAAAGATGGATACTTCATTTTAAGAATTAAATTGGCATCCAATTTAATTTCTTGTGTGTGATTTGGATCTTTTTGAACTTCAATCTCATCAATATAAACTTTAACTGGAACTTGTGTTTCTCCGTCATCACTACAAGTTACAATTAATTCAATTGCTTCTCCAACTGATTTTGCACGAACATTCAAAAAGATATATTCAATATCAAAAGTAGGAAGTTCTTCTACTTTAATTCCTCTTGTGTGAATACAATCTTTTAAAGTATTTTTGATTGCACTGGTAATTTGTTTAACGTCTTCACTTTCTAATGCAAGAATTAAAATCTTTTCTTCTTTGACTAAAAATGGACGATATTTGATTGTTTTTCCAGTTGATGGCAATTCCAACTCATATGTTGGTGTAGCAATTTTTGGTAAAGGCATAATGACCTATAGAAATTCAGTTATAATTATTTATTACCCATTACCAATCCCTAAAGATGTTCCGGCTGGAAATCCTAACTTATTTACAGAATTTTGGTCAAAATAAGGTGGTGTTGGTTGGTCTGGATTTGCTGAACTTGTTGGTCTTGGTGTATTTGGACTTATTTCAACTCCAGTATGTTTTATTGTAGTATATCTAGTATAACTAAAATTAATTGTAGTTTTAGTTATTGTACTTCCTTCATAAGACAATGGAAGAGCAGTGATATTAGTTGGAAACGCATCAATAAATTGATAGGTTAAAAGATTTTGATTTTTTGTGGGACTATTTGGATCATTTGGATTTACCAAAAAGTCTCTTTCAAATTTAGTAATTGAAATTATTCTTTTATATTGATTTGGATATTTAAATCTAAAATAATTAAAACGATCTTCAAATCCAACTTGACCACTATTCTTTGCAGTTTGTGGTCCAGAACTTCTGTTAATTGGATTGATAAAATTCATCCATTCTTCAAACAAACGAATGATATTATATTCATTATCCACATAAAAAGTTAGATTAAAATCGGAATACACTCTACGATTTGGAAATCTTTCAATTATACCCTGACGACTTCCACTTTCTTCCCCAACGTCAAAAGTTGCTCCAGGAAGAACTGCTTCCGCACACATAAAATCATAAGTAAGTGTTTTTGAAGAATTATTAGTTATTCCACAAGCTTTCAAATATGATACTAAATCTTGATCTTTATCGTCAGCATCAGTTGCACCTCCCAAAAACATATTGACTTTAAATTGACTCGTAAGAGACAAATTGCCAAACATTTGTTGAACTGAAGGCAAAGATGATCCCCCCATATCTCTTGGGGTAGTCATCTTTACATAAAGAGGATCCACTCTATATGTATTTGCTCTGGACATCTAAATATGCGTATAAGATTCTATACTATGTATGCCTCGTAACGAAGTATGAATAATCAAAATTATAAACAAGGAAAATTTAAACCGAAAAATCCACAAAAATATAATGGAGATCCAACAGAAATATATTTTCGTTCGTCTTATGAGTTAAAGTTTATGCAATATTGCGATTTAACTGAAAGTGTAATCTCATATCAAAGTGAAGAATTTTGGATTCCCTATCGCTCTCCTTTGGACGGAAAAACACATAGATACTTTCCTGACTTTTTTCTTAAATATAAAGATAAAGATGAAAAAATGAGAAATCTAGTCGTAGAAATCAAACCAGCAAAAGACTTAAAAGAACCACAAACAAATCCATCCAGAAGAACAAAATCTTGGGCATATTCTGTGAAAATGTGGGCAATCAATCAAGCAAAATGGAGTGCTGCAAAAGAATATTGTGCTGATAGGGGATGGGAATTCCGCATTTTCACAGAAAAACAATTAGGCATAGAAATATGATTGCCGAAAAAATAATCAAAGAAGCAGGAAAAAAATATAGAAGCACTGATTGGTGGACGAATTCTTTAATGAATGAACTTATGAATGTTCAAGATCCAGACATAAGTGAAGAAGATACTGGATTTATTAGACCTGGTAATTTAGTTTTCTTTTTATATAATGCAAAGTATCCACAAAAATATCAATTTTGGGATAGACAACCACTATCTTATATTATAGAAATCAATAAAAGAGAGGGTTGGTTCTTTGGTTCAAATCTTCATTATCTAAATCCCCAGTATCGTGGTGGAGTTGCAAATTCTTACATAAATAAATTTGGATTCGTAAATGCTCCAAAGAAAACCTTACATAAATACCTTTTCTCTGGTGTGATGTCTGATTTATTTGTAGTTCCAGAAAAGGAATGGAGAGAAGTTTCTTTACTTCCTACTGAAAAATTTGTAGATGGAAGAGGACAACCAATATTTAAATCAAAAGTTTGGGATTATTCAGACAACTTATCTTCACCATAAATGTCATCATTACTTTTAAAGTCAAATTTCCACACAGACCTTGTAAATGACAATGAAGGGCAATATGGTGCTGTATATGATTTGAGATATGATCCAAAAAATGGAAACGTTGAATTGGTAAATCAAGGTGCTGGACTTTTTGGAAATCCAGGAGTTATTTTATTTCAAAATGGCGATTGGACCCCAGAAGGATTAAAAATAATCCCAGTAGATATCATCAGAAATAATTACAAAAACCAAATACAAAATGATGTAAGGTCAGCGCACAAAAGCGTTGGTGGAAATGCAGCAAATAATATTCTACCTTCTTGGGCACAATCATCACAACAAGCAGGAACCCCATTTCCAATAGTTCCAGCAACAGGAAATAATCCATTCAATTTTAATATAGCAGATTTGAAATCTGATTTGAAATTTGGATCTATAGACAATAACTTAAGAGGAACAAATCTACAATATCCAAAAGATGCTTTATATAACAAAACACAAGATTACTTACAAATAGGACAATATCATTACCAACCACCAAAATCAGACCAATTATTTAAAGGTACTAGTGGAGCAGTAGAAATAATAACAAAAGGACTACAAAAAACTTCTGCATTAGCAGAATTTTTAGGAATTGTTAAATTACCTATGCCAAATAGCGTGACTGATTCAAATAATGTTTCTTGGGGTGATGATAATATGAATAATCTTTCTGCTGCTGCTACTGCAGAAGTTGTTGGCAATCTTGGTCAATATATAGGTGCTGGTGGTGCTGGTGCTGCACTAACAAAATTGCTTGGAGCAGGAGCGAATGGGGGAGGATTAGGTATTCAAGCAGTATTCTTAGCTAAATTATTATCTGGTGGAGCTGCAGGTTCACAATCAGCACAGGCACTATTAAAAACTGCTGGTGCATCTAAAGTTCTTTCAATGGCAGGATTTTCAGTATCCCCAGAAAGTATTTTAGCAAGAGGATTTGGAGTTGTTCCAAATAGTAATCTTGAACTTCTTTTCAATTCACCAACATTAAGAGAATTTACATTCCAATATAGAATGAGTCCAAGAAGTAAAGAAGAAGCAACAGATATTAATAAAATTATAAGATTCTTCAAACAAGGAATGGCAGCAAAAAAACAAAATAAAACATCAGGAAATCAAGAATACGGATTAGCAGGAGCAGCATCTTACTTTTTAGGAACACCAAATGTTTTCCAATTGCAATATAAAACTTCTGGAGGAAATCCAATCAAAGGAGTAAATCGCATTAAGACTTGTGCTTTAACTGGATTTGCTATGAATTATACTGCCGATGGAAACTGGTCGGCATATGATGAAGGACAACCAGTATCCGTGATTATGAATATGTCATTCAAAGAACTTGAACCAATTTATGACACTGATTATCAGGAGGATATTTTTGACGGAAGAAAATTTGTAGACAATAAACCTTTCGGTGCTGCCAATTCTGGTGATCTTTATCCAATCTCACCAAACGATGTAGGATACTAAAATGGCATATTTTAACGAATTTCCAAATATTTCTTATCTTTCTCGTTTGCCTAATGCAAGCACAAATGAAGATTATATTACAGTCAAAAATCTTTTCAAAAGAGCAAAGATAAGATCTGATGTCATCAATGCTATTACTGCGTTTGATTATTATCAAATTACTGATGACCAAAGACCAGAAGTAGTTGCTTCAAAACTTTATGGTGATCCAGAACTTGATTGGGTTATTTTAATCACAAACAACATTACAAACGTAAGAGATCAATGGCCATTAAGTAATAATGACTTATATAACTATATGATTGATAAGTATGGATCTGATGCAGCATTAACAGATGTTCATCATTATGAAACTACAGAAATCAAAGATCAGTATGATCGTCTTGTAATTGGTTCTGGATTTGAAGTAGATGAAGATTTTACTGTTTCATATACAACTTTTGATAATGTAGCAATCACTGCAAATCCAGTAAAAGCAGTTACAAACTATGAGTATGAAGTCGGTATTAATGAAGATAAGAGACAAATTAGAGTATTAAAACCACAATTCCTATCAGTAGTAATTACAGATATGAGAAATATTATGAAATACGATCAATCTTCACAATATGTCAATCAACTAAACAAGAAAACTTATAACCCACAATTTACTGGAGTATAAAAACCTTTTTGGCAAAAAAATCCCCCCGATTTTTTTCGGGGGGTAAGTGTAATTAAAAAGTGATTTTGAAATCAGGACTCTGCCAACTTCTGGAAGTAGGACATCGCATCATCCTCGTCCTCATCATCATTAGAAGCAGAAGGACGAACTGAAACAGATTCCCGCACAGGACGCGAAACTTCAACTTCTTCCTCTTCATCAACTGTCTCTGGATCTTGGAACTTTGGAGTTCCTTTGAGACCAAGAACATAATCAAGACGCTTCTTCAGATCTTCATAAGATTTGAATTTAGAAGGATCCGTGAAATCACCAAGATTGTTCAGCGACTTATAGATTGATTCCAGGTCGTCATCGTCAGACATAAGAGGTTCTGGACTTGCGAACTCTGACTTGTCATAGTTCCAATAACCATCCTTCTTCACCAGTTTCAGTTTGAAGTTCGCACCTTTCCAGAAATCAAAAGGATTGATTGGTTCTTCATCATCAAATTCTGGTTGCATAGCAGCCATAACCTTATCAAAGATTTTCTTACCAAACTTATAAAGGAACACTCGTCCTTCATTGTCTGGATTTGCAGGATCTTTTACAACATAAATGTTGCTGTAATAAGACAGTTTACGCTTCTGTTTACGTGCTTCTTCCTTATCACGATCAGAACCAGAGTTCCACAGAACACGATTCTTCTCGCACACAGGACAGTTTTGACCAAGAGTAGTTAGGCACTCATCAATCAACCAACCACCAGTGCCTTGAAATGCGTGAGACCACACTTGTGCCCAAGGAAGTTCACATCCTTCTGGAGCAGGCAAGAATCGAATAACAGCAGAACCTGTATCACCCTTACCCATTACTGGTTTCCAAAAACGATCATCATCTTTAGAACCAGAATCGTTGAGTTTTTCAACTTGTTTGATGAGTTTCTCGGTCAAAGAACCCATACTTGATTGCTTTTTAAGATCTTGAAATGACATTTTAAGTATTTTTCGTATGAATTGTATTTGTTAAATTTTGTTTTATAACAACTTTATTATAGAAGAACTACAAAGGGATGTCAAGCCCTGGTCCAACCTTTATGCTGTTTTCTGCCCTGAAGTCCTTTTAATACACATCTCATAGCAGAAGAACAAAGGTTATTGTTATGACAAAATTCTTTAAGATTTTGTGTGATATGAATATTTCCAAAAGGATCTTTCATCTTCCAAGTAATTGGATTTTTAATATACTGATTGTTTTTGGATATTCTACCGTGTAAAGAACACAAAGAAATATTTTCAGATTGAGTTCCCCATTTCAAATTATTAAGATTATTATTTTTTGGATTATCGTCTAAATGAAGAACATTTGGATGATTATTTGGATTTTCTAAAAAAGATTTTGCGACTAAACGATGGATATATACAGAGACCCATTTTCCTTCATCACTTTTAATAGATACAAACTCATATCCACAATTATTTTCATAAGAATTCATATAATCTTTTTTTGATAAAGAAAATATTTTTCCAGTATCTTCAACAAGATAGTTAGAAAATCCTTCTATTTTATTAAACATAATAGTGTCTTTTGCTATATTTATTTAGCAAAAGACATTCGTATTCTCCGTATTAGTAGTATTTGAAGTATTCTTCGTATTAATTGTAGCAGGTATGAGGTCAGTCGTCAAGTGTTTCTTTAAGACCATCAATAGTTTTTTGCAGTATATCGTAAAAATCATTAATTGTTTGACCTTTTTTAAGACCAAGCATTTTAGCAGAATCAAGAACTTTCTCTTTCATTTCAATTGCTGTTGGATCATCAGATAGTGAAATTCTGAAGATAAACAATTTCTGTTTTTCCAAGAACTCGGTCATCATTTTAAGATGTGCTCTCCTTTCTTCGTTATTCAAAATAGGAAGACGAAGCATATCAACAAAAAGTTGTTGTTGAAGTTCATCAAGTTCGGACATTGATTCTCTAACCACTTCCGAATCAAAAAATCTACTCATAAAACAATCTCCTTAAGAACTTCCTTATACTTTGCTACGTCAATATTTATGAAAGGCATGTATTTTCGAATTCTTAAACTGACGGTTTCCCACACTGGGTCTGTTAGTTTCTTGTCAAACTGTTTCACATAACCCAATATCATATCAAGAATTACCATAGTCTCTAAACTAATTGCTCCTTGAAAATACTTTTTAAGAATTTCTGGATGTTGATTGTTTTTGATCTCAAATAATTCTACAAAACTATCAACA
>Ga0209500_10001106_pt1 | contig 21182 bp, 28 predicted proteins | sample S_140212_EF_Meta_FD_187323 | JGI IMG/M metagenome (GOLD analysis project Ga0209500, IMG submission 187323) | Freshwater microbial communities from Lake Simoncouche, Canada to study carbon cycling - S_140212_EF_MetaG (SPAdes) (version 2) | ecosystem: Environmental > Aquatic > Freshwater > Lake ... | reverse complement strand
GCTGTCTCATAAATCTTAGACCATTTCTTGAGCTTTTCAATTTTAGCATCTGCGGCTTTTTCAATATTGGTCCAACTAACGATATCCATTTCTTGCAAGATATTGATCATAGCATATAGATCACCGAGTTCTTCTTCAAGATGTTCACGGTTAGTTTTAGGCTTACCGGGTTTATAGTTGTCTAATCCAAACCGACTAATTTTAGAGACTGCTTGGATTACCTCGGCACATTCTTCTTGTAGAATGTCCATTACTTCTTTTTCTTGTGTTGTCATTTAGTCCACCATTCTTCGTACGGAAATTCAATCCATACATTATTTTCGGCTTTGTTAACTTCCATGCCAACAAAGTCCATTCCAACATTGCATTTGCTTGATAAGTTATCTACAATAACTGCAAATTTTACATTTTGATTCCATACGTGTTCCCACCTTGGATCGCATGGCAAGCAACTACTTTGCCAATCTTCCATTAACCAGTTTAACGTGGATCCTTGATCATTAATGTCATCAACAACTAAAATATTCTTACATAACGGATCACCGAGTTCCGAAGCATTGAACCCAAATGCATCTTCGGCCATCCAACAGTTACTTTCACATTCCCCGCCGTCACGTAGACTAATTTTAAGAGTTTCACACGGGATGTTAAAATACTGACTGATCATTACTGCTGGTAACAATCCACCGCGAGTTAGTCCTACAATATAATCTGGGCGCCAATCGGTGAGTGTAATATCTCTACAGATCTTTGCAACTAGTCCTTTAAATTCTGCGTCATTAATTACGAGCTTGTTCACGCCTTGCCTCCAAGTATCTTTCGTTGTGAATCCATTTGTTGTTAACTAAAAATCCCCATTCTCTCTTCTGGGGACCGGGCATAAACAAAGTCCATGCTGTTACATTTGGATCTAATTCTATCCTATGATATGAAGTAGGACTACATATACGGAAATGCCCCGGACCTCGCCATTGTTTGTATTCGGTAAATTTTTTACCTAATGAATCAAATACAGGAATCCATTCCCAATAGCCACCTTTTAAAATTAGCGTAGCATAAGGCCATGGATGATCATGCACATCATCGGGGTCTGATTTAAGAAACTTGTGTACAAAGATATTAAATGGAAATTTTTTTCTGTCTTTAAGGAAGACATAATACCGTTCCAAATATGGCTCCGCAGATTCTCTGTCCATAATAATTCTCTTTCGATCATGTTTCTCTAACCAATTAAGAATCTTATCTGTTACTTTCATCTTCACTCCTGCATAGTTCATACACTAGTTTAAAGTCATTCCAGCTCTTTTGTAAAGCAGGATATTTTTCAATCATTCTACCTAACGTAATTGGATCCAATCTGTACGTTTCTAACCAACCTGCTTGTTTCTCAATTCCGTAATCTTCTTCGTACATTTCGTGAAGCACATCTTTAATATGCTTCACTGTTTAAGGGTTTCCATCGTAATGATTTTAGCAATCTCTTGTCCCAAATCTTTACCATCTGTAATGATATATAAACCACTATGACTACGATCCTTGTGTCGATCATATGTGCTGGTTTCTACAACCATACCACCATTGGCTTTGTAAACTTGGAATCGAATTCCTTTATCGCTATCTAATGTAGGACCTCGACCAATACCTATAGCTTGAGATGTTGCCATTTTTAATACTTCATTTGGATAAACATCTTGTGCGCTGTTTGCCCAATCACGTAGTTTAAGTTTTAACCAATTCATTTGCATCCTTCCAACCAGGCATCAAGCCTACTTACTGCTTCATTAAAATCAATTGCCCATACTTTGGCATATATGACACCTTCTTGGATTATTATATCAAACGGTACAACACCGCCGAGCATAAACTCTTCTGGAACATCAACTGTTACAGTAAATTCTTCTAAATTCTTTGCACGATTAATAAAATGATCGGCAATATCTTTGGCTGTTGTTGTCATCTTGGGGCAAACTCCTGTTGTAGTTTAATGTTATCAAAGAATTCTTTCTTTGTATGCGGATCAGTATTAAATGCACCTTTAAGTACTGTTGTTTGTGTCAAAGAACTATGTGCCATAATGCCACGATTCTCACAGCAACCGTGTATGGCTTGAACATAGACTGCTACGTTTTCTGAGTCAGTAGCCTTGCTAATTTCGCGGGCGATGTCATTACAAAGTTCCTCCTGGAGTGTACCTCGTCTAGCACACCACTGGGCAATTCGTGTGTACTTTGAAAGTCCGATGAGCTTTTGTGCGGCAATAATACCAATATAAGCAACACCAGAAACAGGTTGGTGATGATGACTGCACATACTACGCAACTCACTGCGAACAACCAACATACCTTCGTAGCGGTCTTCCGAGTCATTTGGAAATGCAGTTGCGTCTGGTGCTGGTTCATATCTTCCTGCCATTATTTCATTAAAGTACATTTTAGCCAGTCGACGGGCTGTACCTTTGCTGTTTGGATCGTTTTCTCGATCGATAAGCAACGTATCTAACACTCGTTCAAATGCTACTGTTGCTTCATTGATTAGTTTTTCTTTATCTTCTTCGCTAACATATTCGCTAATGTTATCTCCGGCCCAGAAACGTTTATTATCACGCTTCATCTTAAATCGGATAGCATCACCTAGATATGCTTCTTCGTAATCTTTATCAGACATTGCATCTGCGGCTTTAACAAATACTTCTTTCTTTAAAGGTATGTATTTGTCTTCGGCAAAAGATCTTGTATCTTCTGCACTTATAATTGGATCTACTGCAAATTCTTTTGTCAATTTATTATTCTCCGAGTTAATGTCGTGGATGACACTATATTATACAATATTATTTAGGTTCCGTCAACCTTAGTAAAGTATTTTTCTTTACCGCGGCATCTAGTACGTTTAATGGAATATTTAGGCTTTCTGCATATTTGAGTAATGCTACTGTATCTTTTGGAAAACATGCACCACCAAATCCAAAAGATCCATCAGGTCCTGGAACCTGCAAATGACTGCGGCCAATCCGGTCATCAGATCGAATCATTTTAATAATCTTATTATAATCCAATCCTGCGGCAACGGCTAATTGTTGCAATTCATTCATGTAGATTACTTTAGTAGCTAAGAATGTATTGATTGCGTACTTCGCTAATGATGCCTCTCCAATAGAACAATGGAAAACTTGATCAAGCAACGGTAAACTTAATTTAACAATACGCTCGGCTTCGTGTCTGTAGGCTCTTATTGCACCACCAATGATGGCAAATTTTTGATTTAGGTAATCTGTTTGAGCATTAGCCGCAGTTAAAAATTCTGGATTATGAACTAGGTTAGGATATAGTTTATTCAGTGCTTCGTACTTACTCGGGGGAGCAGTACACTTACTAATAATAACACCTTGATAATCTTTTAACCGTTCTAAAACACTTTCAAGTATACTAGTATCACAACTCATGTCGGCGTTCATAGGACTAGGTACGCAAACAAATATACCTTCGCAATCTGTTAGATCTGAATAAGTTCCATTTGCACGAGTAGGGTCCACATCAACTTTTACAATCTCAGTCATGCTAGATTCAAAAGAAGATGCAATGGCACTACCGACAAATCCTAGGCCAATAATGCCTATTTTGTTAAAATACATTATTTGATACTTTCTAATAGTACTGTTGCACTAAAAAATTCTTCAGTTAAACATTGAGTTTGTTTTTGTAATTGTGGCAAGTATTTGTCGTAATTTTCCATATATTGTATGATTTTCATACAGATTTCTTTACGATGAATAGTATATGCTTCAAATGACTCTGTCCACGCACTAGGGTACTTAAATGTATCAAAAGCCATTTCGCTATAGCTTAAACGATCTGGAACCATAGGTATTGCATTTACTAATGCACCTTCATACCAACTAATACCTAGTGTTTCTTGTAAGTTAGCACTGAACACTAACTTGGCTTCTCCTAGCAAATTATGATATTCGTTCTTTGATAGTTGTTGTTCCTGACAAATAACAAATTCATATTGTGGTAACTGTTCTTTGAGATCTCTAAAAATCTCAACTTGCTTTTCAGGAGCAAGACGATGCGGAAATAAAATAAGATCACGCTTGGGCATATTCTTATACATAGTTAACGTTGCATCCATATACTCCATGGGCCAACCTGTACGTACAACCTTGTTGTTGAACACAACATCATCTAAGACAGTCTTATACATTGTTTGTCTACGATCTGGATCTGCTTGGATCAAGTTTTTGTAAAACATGTGAATGTGAAAGTCAGTGGCAAAATAGTTATGATCAAACGCATGGTAGAAACTCTTTTCAGCATTTCTAACCCAAGGCTTATCACCGACTAGTCGTCCTAAAAAGTCTTGTGGATCATAACTGCCAGCATGCCATAAGCCATGTGTGGTTACCGGAATGCCCAGTAATTCACTCATATACTTTAGGTTAATGATGCCAGGATGCCAAGCATCAGTAAAAATGAAATGATCCCCTGCGCTAACAGATCCGGAGCAAAATAAACGGCCCATCTGCTCAACCTGACTAGCCTTGTATATATTGGTACCACCAAAATTAAGAAAGGCGCCAGGAGTAGTGGCACTAGGAATGTCCGTAGGACCAGAGATAATTTGAACATTATGTCCTCCTTTTTGTAAGAGAGCAGGTACATGAGTCTTCCACTGACCCGTGTACCTTGTTTCAACACTTTCTAGATCAACTAGAAAAACTGTCATTAATAAGCATCCTGACGAGCTTTAGCTTCACGTCGAGCTTTGCGTTGCAAATACTCCTGTGTGCGTTGCCAATCTTTGTATTCTTTAGATCTGTAAAGATCCTTAGCATCAAAGTTAATCATTTCCAAACGGCAATGATCGTGCCATGCCTCGAGATCCGAGAATAGTTTACTGACTTCTGGCTTCATAGTCAGATACTTATTGAGCCATTTTGGCTGTGCCATTTTGTGTTTCCTTAGATAACAATGGATTGTGAAGGGCGAGTAAGATTATAAGAAATAACGCATCCGTTCTCACCGTCCTCGGATACGTCAATTATTACAGCACGGTTTGGATACCTTGCCGCAATCTGGGAATACAAGTCGTCTGCAATCATTTCGCAAGACTTGTAGTTTAGTTCTAATACGGAATTTTGACCATTATACAACGATATGAGCCATCGCTTGAACTGGATAAACTCGATGTCTCTATCATTGTGGAACACATCGATTGACACCCGGAAGTGAAAGATATGACGGTGAGGGCTAGCAAGAAACGCAACATTATATTCATCATTTGTATTTAATGCTGGATCAGTTGCCGCGGCTGGATAGCAGTGGATACCTTCTTTTTGGAAGCTAACCCAAATTTTACGATTAGCGGCTTCTTTAATAGTTTCAATACTCATTTTACATTCTTCGCTGTGATAGGACCTTTACCTTGAAGTCCAAAGTTTTCTTTAATTGCAGTTCCACAAAGTGTGCGCTGGTATGCGGCAATTTCTCCGGGACCTTCTGTAGTAAATCTAAGTTCAAAACATATTGTAGCACATTCTTCAATAAGAAGTCTAGCAAAAAGTTCTTGATTAACAATACCATTTTCTGTGGCATTATCTAAAATTGTTTGTATCTGTGCGTTCATTTAATAATCTCGTCCCTTCCGTATTCATCCCAATTGGTAAAATACTTACGTTGTGTTAATGCAGGTAATGGAATACACCATACGCCTGGGTTAGTTGCTTCAAAGTCTTTGTCGTCTATTTTAATTGTAGCATTATATCCCAGCTGTTGTAAATAGGGCAATTTCACCGAAATCTGCGGAATAAATCTGCGATGTTCGGTTAAACCACTTTCTAATAGACCTTCAACTTCAGTAACATCAAAGTCTAAGGTACACCAGTATCCGGCATCTAAACATCCTTTAATCATGTCTTCCCAAGGCCGCCAACTTTCGATGTCATTAACACCCTTGGTGTGAAAACTTTGATTAGCACCAAAATATATATGAGTACAATCGTTATTTTTAGCAAGACTAAAAATAACTTGTTCGTCATGTGTACCTACAACAAATAGTGTACGCATATTGAAAGCCGGAGTGCGTTCAATTTCAGTTCCGATGAAGAATGTTACTCCTTCTGCGGTTCCTGTGTCATATTCTCGTTTCATGCAATTACACTTTCTTCAAGAGAACGGAGTTTATCATCATCTGGACTTTCTAAATCAACTTCTGATGCCGCTGTTACTTCTAATTCAAACAAGTTACCAAATGTATTTTGTGCAGGTCCGCCTTGTAGTCGAGCACCTTCTAATGATTTTAAGAATGGCCCGGCTTGTTCAATCATTTCAAATGCTTCTGCTTTATCTTTAGTATTGAAGAGATCTTCAATAAAACTGCTAAAGTATAAGATATTGCGAGGAACCCAATCTGAATACTCATCACTCATATCACTTGACTTAACTTTCTTCCAATGTTTCCAAGTTAACTTATCTTTAGTTTTAGCAATTTCAATATCCATTAACTGTTGAGCACGTTGTACTGCAACAATATGACATTCTACATTATGCCCCATCATTAGTGCGTAAGCAAAACTATCCCAACTTGTTTTGTTTGGAATCTTGCCTAGCTTGTTAAGTTTTGGAACTTCATGATAATGTTCTGGATTTAAATGATCAAACTTAACACCGCCCAACTCTGCATCAGTTTTACGTATGCCTATATTATAGTAGGCAATATCTGCCATTGTTAGTCTGCGGCCGATTGTTGATTCGAATGGGAATGGTATGTCGCTTCCTGCAAGTTCTTTGTTGTCTGGGGCTTTGTCCATAATAACCGACCACCGTTTTGGTGTGTGGACTGCTGAGGTATAGACGAGTCCGTGTGCTGTTGCAATGAACGGGCTGGCGCAATCAAAAGATATGGTAATTTCTTCATTAATGTGCTTTCTAATTTGACGTTGAATAAGGGTCAAGTAACATGACCAGTCTAACTGAGCTGTACCCAAAAAGTGGATCCAGTTTTTGCCTTTCAGCAAACCATCTTCACGCAAGGTCATTAGACGTTTAAGCGTGATGTCCATTTTACACATATTAGCACCACCAAAGGCCCAACCTTCGGCTTCCTTGCCGGCATACTTGCCGTTAGGGTCACTAAATTCTTTTACACCTTGATACCATTTCTCTGCGGTATCCCAATCACTACCTTGAAGAACATTTAACCACTTGGTTTGACCTAGTCGATTCTGTAGGAAGTAATCATTATTAAATTTTGTTTTATCTAAACAATCTTCAAATGTTTTTAATCCAGTCTTTGGACTATGAATATGATCACAGGCCCAAGTTGGAACGTCAAGCATCATTGACCAATCAGCAGTTAGTTCAAGCCACTCTAGAATGCTTTGACGAGTTTTATTTGCGGCCTTACCTTCAAAGTTCAACCAATCAAATTTAAGAACACCTTTACCAATCTGATATCCGCCAGAATCGCCTAAGATCATTGTGTTACCACGATCTCGTTGCTGAATCATAGACTCCTGTGTCATAGATTTGTTCAAGTCTAGTTGTGCATGACCTGCTGAATACAAACCATACTTGTAAGTAAAGTAACCTTCTTCTGGATTCAAAAAGTTCATGCCTTCAATGCCACGATCAAATCCTGCAGGAATACGATCATCTGAAACAAACTTTTCTAATCTTTGCTTTGCAATATAGGTGCTATAAAAAGAACTAATTGCTGGGAGATAAACAGCATAGTCCTTTTGTAGCGGAGTTAAATTAACTGGCGGTTGCTTCATTGTTTTCATATTCCTTGCTCAGTATAACTGTAGCTTTTAGTTGTTGTTTGGCACGGTCAAGTTCTTCCATGACTTTATTTAGGTTTTCTTGGGCAATCTTAACAGCAGGATGGTTGTGTCCGGAAATTAATGCCTTAAGTTGAAGTTCTTCTTTTCGTTGTTCACGTACATAGTCTAACAGATTTCTAGTCTCGGAGTCAAGTTCGATGGTTGCATAACTCGACGGAATCATAGACCAATTAGTGCCATCGAACACTTGTAGGTCTGTACCCCAAACTCTAACCATGCCCTGCATTGGATTAGAGATATTTTGATTAACGTAAGGTAAACTAGTGTTGCCACCGTTTACAATAACGCCTTGACTGCCTGCTAGACCTTTTATCATGCTTGTGCTGGAATGATATATTTGTAAGTTGCTAGACCGCTATCTAAAGTAATCTGCATAGCGCCGTCATTACTAATACCTAGTTTGGTATTATTAGCATCGGAGATTTTCAAAATGCTTAGTACTTGGCTAACTGGCCATGTCCATGCTTTATTCAATGTACCTGTAACACCTGTAGCAAATACAAACTCACCACCGTGTGTGCTTTGATCACCGAATACAAACTTAAGATTTCCACCTTCTACTTTAGTTAAGAATGTTGGATGCTCTGAGTTAGCACTTGCTTGAAAGTTAAAACGTTGAATAGATGCAACAGTTGGTTCAACTTCAACATGCCAAGTAACACCGCGGAACTTAACAGTCTTTAACTTCTCGTTAATGATTTCGGTATTCATAAAACGATAGTCGTTCTTAAAGTCGCCTTCTTTGTTTTCAAAGTGTAAGCCTGTTGGAACATCTTCGCCGTTTCGAGTAGCAGTTACAATGTCAATCTTTGCATCTTCTTTGTATACTGGGCAATCCAAATGAATTTTCAACTTGTTAAGTTGTGGCATACCAAACACGCCCTTCATTTCTGGTACAGGTGCGTTCAATTCACCGTACATAATAACGCTACGGTCATCGGCCATAGAGTCAATCTTTGTTGATGCATCTTCACCTGTAATTTTTACAGTATCTAGGAATCCTAGATTGTGTGTATGCGATACAATGTCTTTTAATAAATCTAGCATATAAATCTCCTTTGTTATATTATATTTAGGTTTTTGGTGTTTGTCAATAAAATTTTATTCAAAACTGAATAAACTTCCAAACGTGTTATCTTGCGTAGTTGATTCTAAATCCCACTCAAGCACTCCGATAAGGTTTTCCAATTTATTATTAATAATAGTGGATTCCATTTCGCCGTGGTTAAAAGGTAAATCCTTAAACCATTGTGGTAAACGCATTTCATCTACTGGATACGCTACACTAGTATAGCCCAGTGGATTGTCTTTTACCTTACAAACAATAACCTTCATACCGTCAACAATCTGCTGACTGTATTTGTCACCGTTCATAGTCTTTAGGGTATTCCAATTAATACTTGCCCGAACGTGTCCGGGCATATTGGCTTTACCTTGTTTCTTTTCTTTGGCTTGATATTCCGCAATGTTGTTAGCACGTTTTGGACTACCTTTTTCCCAACCGGGGCGAGCTTTAAACTCAGTACGGAACTCGCTAATGCGATCTAAAATTTCAGTTTCGCCTGCGCCGTTAAGTACTTGTCCAAGAATTTCACTTAAGAAGTTTTGCATAAATTCTGGAGTATCACTGCGCTTTAGATCTAAACCCATGGCTTTAACTTTACCGGCTTTGCCATCAATGTCTTGTCGCTTGCCTTCTTTGTCATAATACTGTACAGCATAACGCTTTTTAGTAATAAAAAGCCCGCGGTCTGCAACAATTTCACGGCCTGCCTTAATAACTTCCCCACGTGTTTTTGGAACATGGAAGTCGTCTAACATAAACTGTGGGAACGTGCCGTTAACTTCTTCACTGATTTGGTCATATAACTGTACAACTGTATCTTTAGTCCAAGGAATAAGACCTTTTTGTATATCATGTTTTAGCAATGGCCAAGCACTAAAATAAACTGAGTCAGTATCACCGTAGATAATACTCTTACCGGTATAATCGTATTCACCGGCAACATACTCATTTACTTTTGCGGCCATGTGGCGAGCAATGCGTCGCCCAGTAAGAGTGGTTGACTGACCAATACGCTTGTCAAAAAACCTGCAACCAGCATTAAGAATAGCTCCATATAATGAGTTGAGCAAAATCTTTTTAACCAATTGACGCTTGTCCCAATATTCTTCTTCAATTTCATTTTCTGCCTTAATTGCTTCTTTTAATTTGGCCTGCATTTCTTTACGTTCAGCATACCAACGCTTTAACAGTCCAGGAATAATACCTTCCTTCTCGTAGGTAAAGATTGTACCATTAGCACTTAGTATCCAAGGTTGATTACTTTCGTAAATCATATCATAGATTTGAGCGCCACTTAATACATCTGTTGATCCATCTTCCCAGTCAACAATAATGTCGTGGCTAATATCCTTGGCCATAACAAATTCAAATTCGTTCGATCCAAACTTACCTTCCCATGCCGCGGCAAAACTGTTACCTTTGGCCATTTTGGCATCAATTTCTTCTTGGGTATATGTTTGACGCAACTGTCCGACGATTGTTTCCGGACCCATATTCAATGCACGAATTGCCGACGGATAAAGACTGTTAATATCCATTGAACCGATCCACTCATGAAGTCCTTTCTTAGGATAAGCAACATACGCACCTGCCGCTTGATTATCTGCATTTTCATCACGTTTAGGACGACCTGGAACAATAAAACCCTTTGCGTGTGCTTCAATAATAATTGCTTGTTCAGTTACTGCAACGGCACCCATAGTTGTTGCCAATAGTACTGTATTTTCGTGAGCAATAGTATTAGCCAAGTCAATAAACTTTAGTTTCTTGTCTAGTTTATCTAGCAATGCACAGTCTTGCCTGTTGTATATAATAAATGTACGGAAGTCGTTGTTGTATAATTGATCTAGTGTACCTTCATACTGAGTCTTAGTTTCGCCAACTTCTAATTCTCCAATGGCATCTAATCGATATGTGTGACGTTCTTCATAGGTGTACTTGCGATATAGTTCAAGACTGTCTAAATGTACACGACCCACTAGGTCGTATGTGACAGCTTCTTTACCATATTTTTCATAGGTACGTTTCTTAGGGAATTGATCAAACAAGCAAAGCCTGCGTGTATCTTCTTTACTGAGAACTTTGATAATGCGGTTAACAGTATACGGCATATCAAAGCCTTCACTGTTCCAACCGCTTAGTACATCTGCATCCTCAATTAAGTTTAAGAATGTGTCTAACATTTCGTGTTCGGATTCAAACAAGATTGTGTTAGGAATATCTTTAATTGATTCTTGTGCTTGTTCCATGGTCATAGTCTTTGGCGGAACAGCCAAACATACTAGAGTATCTAACCATTGTAGGTGAACAGCAATCGCAGTAATTGGCATAAATGCATCATCTGGCGATGCATAGCCACGTTCTGGATCAAAGTCCACCTCAATATCCCAAAACGCTACGTTTAGTTTTGGTGCATCAATGTGCAAATAGTTTTCTTCTAATACTCGGAATACAGGGTTAATGTCAGACTCGTATAGCTTATGTGTGCTATGAATCTTTTGTTCTTTGATGTGGTCTTTCCAGTTCTTGGAAACAACCTTGCTTAGGGATTCCCCATATATGCTTGTATGTTTGCCCTTTTGATCGGGATAATAAAAAACATACCTTGCTGGGAATTGTTGGAATATACGACCCTTTTTAGGATCTCGCTCAACAACAGACACGATGTCTGTGTCGCGATTCCAGATCGCGTCTACATAACTCATATTTTCTCCTACCGCTTATGGCCGGCAACCTTCACACAGCGATTTATGGCTCGCAGGACCTTTCTCAATAATATTTATTACGCATTAACTAACATACGGACAAGTCCGATAGTGTCAATACTTACTAACAGGATATAGTTAGCCAACATACCAAATGACTTGCGAGTCCAGCTAGCCCACGCATACATAGCACAGCCACCAATCCAGATAGGGTATAGTACAATAAGAGGGGGATTAGGGACTGTGACTGCCATTGTGATACTACAGCCAATAGATATAGCCCAGGCAAACAACTCAATAATAAAACGAAATCCATTACTGCGGTAGTCTTCCCGGATCCATCGAAAAACATCAACGACTGCATTACTAATATGATCCATTATTCGTTGTCTTTATTACGGTTCGGGTTTTGACTATCGTAATCATCTTGACGAATAGCGTGTCCGCTAATATCAACAATGGTTTCTAGATCATCAAACTCGTGGAATACACGGTCCCAATCACCTTTTTGTGCGATCTTAATTGCTTTTTTGATAATACTTGGTTTAACTTCAAGTTCTTCTGCGACAGCTTTGATTGTGTCGTTGAGACCTTCTGATAAATCTTCGATTTCCTGCATGACAGTTACGCCTTCAGAAATGATTTGTTTGATTTTTGCTTGCTCTGGTGCGCCGAAAACTTTACTCATTATTAATCTCCTATACACTATTATATATGCTTAGGAGCAAAAGGTCAAGTTATTTTATGCCGATCTTCATAAAACGGTTGTATTTGGTTTCCGGATCTGTTAGTGTGGTTTCACCAACATATAAAGTTTTGGACATTGGAAAATCCTTGTTGAATTCTTCAATGGTATTGTGTATAGGGTGTTCGATTTGGTTCCGCGATTGGAGCACAACCATTGTACCAGTTGGAATATTTTTCCACCAACCGTTGCCTTTAATATCGTGTGTGCCTGTATTAATAACTAAACTATTTTTATCTGCTTGCCTGTAGTCAAGTGTATTAGCATCTTTGTTCATTGGTTCAGATTTTATACCAGCTTTACTAAGTAAGTCTTGTCCGTATTCTAACCAATCTTTATTAATTTCTACATTGATAAGATGTTGATATTCCATTCCCATACGATTAAATATAAGAGCCATATTGCCGTACCAACTGCCTAAAATATAAACTGTGCTAAATTCTTTGTGGCCAACTTTTTTCAGTACTTCGCAGATCCACATCTTACTAAGAATTAAATCATTAGTAATGCTACCCTGTGGTGAATAGCCTGAACTTTCTAATAGGCTAGCAATTTTCATTTACCTAATTGTTTATTAAGTTTGTTTTGAAGTTGTTCTTCGTAGGTGCGTTCGTGTTCAAACAACTGATCGGCTAATGAGTCGTGTGTCCAACCTTCGTTGGCTTTTTTCTTAGGATGTTTAATGTGTGCCCAAGCAATAGCTTCTGCATCTTTTTTACTCTTACCTTTTTTCATCATGCTGGTAGTAATATGCTTTGCTTGACGATCAACTTTAGCACCTTCTTTATAAGGCATGCGGGCTTCGGGTTTGTGTTCTCCGTCTGGAGTTTCGTGATCACCCACCTTTGCTTTTTTGTATACTTTTTTTCCAGTGTTAGGACTAATATAATAATCTTTACCACCCTCGGAACCTATTTGTTTAATCTTGTACTTTGCTCCGCCTGATCCTTCCGCCACACCTTGCTGACCAGTAATAGCACGTAATAATTCTCTAGCAACCACACGGTCTTTTTCTTTTTCTTCTTCTGGGAGTTGAGCATAGTTTTGTTTCATCAATTGTGCTCGTTGTTGAAGTTTAGCCTCTAGTTTACCTGCGGCCTTTAGTTTTTCAGTATCACTGAATTGATCGGGATTTTTTACAAATGCTTGAGCAGTTACATTCCAACCTTTATGAATAGCATCGCTAATGGCTTCAATATCAGTAACACCCTTATCAATCATTTGTTTAGCATAAGCCGCTGACTTTAAGTTTGCTTGCCAACCAAATGTATTTCCAGGTTGACTACGACCATAATGATAAGCATTGTCTAATGCTTCGTCACTGATAGTGGCCAGTTGTTGTATAGATAGACCAGTCAAGCCTTCCGCAACACCTTGTTCTTTTTCACTTTGTAAGTAATCCCACACGGTGATTAGGTAATCTTCTGCAAGCGAGATCTTTTCCTGACACCATTCTGGAAGATTATCACCTTCTTTAATTGTGTCTAGTAAACCATTAGCGGCTCGAGAAATAGTATGTAAACTACCATAGGACATGCCTGCTTCGTCATCGTACTCGGGATTAGAATTTTCATTCTTAGGTTTCTGGTGATGTTTCTTCATGTTAATTGCAATAGCGGCCTGCTGTGCCGGACTACTTGCTTCTGCTAATGCAACGTTTAATTTATCCTGAAGGCCTTCTGCATACTCTTTATTCTTATGCTTTGTTTCGCCTTGCTTTGCGGCTTTCTTTTTATCTTTGTGAGCACCAGCACCGCTAGTTGTAGCACCTGCGTTTTTAGCTACAAAGTTTCTTGGTTTAACTGTGCGAATTGGATCGCGACGATCTTTTTTACCTTCGTTCATGATGTTCTCTTAATAATTTTGGGTTTCTTCTTTTTAGAAGGAGCAACAGATTCTGCACCGGGGCCTCCAAACGCAAAACCGTTACCGTATCTTCCACCGGCTACACCTGTACCAACATCGCTAGATGCTGTTGAACTACCGCTTGCAGATTCTTTAACTTTAGTTAAGTCTGCGGCTGATGTAGGATGTTCTTCGTCATTGTCGCCACTCTTAGCAATTAATTTGCCCGAGCTACGATCTAAACTTTTTAATTCTTGAGGCTTGTGTTCTTCTTCGCCTTTCATGATCTTACGAGCACGAGTAAATCCGTCTACAACTTTTTGTAGGCTATCTTCGTCCGCTTGATATTTGATACCAATGCCACCTGCTTGTTCCCATGCACTAATGTTACTACCTCTATCATCGATTAATATGTTAGGAGTACCATCTGATTGTTTAGCGTACTTGGCTTTATTGGGAGTGATAATTATATTAACAGGTTGTGGTTTTAAATGTTTTTGAATCCATACTTTCTTTTGTGCTTCTGAGTTTTCAAAATCGCCACGCAATGGACTGGAACAAATATGATAGTGTCCGTATAGTTTTACTATCATAGAAATTAATTGATCAGCACTAGGAATCTTTGGTAAACGTGCAAAGAAATCAGTACCTACCATTTTTTGTAGTGTAGGATCTGTCTTTGCAGGAGGAATGTCTCTATAGTTACCAGATTGGATACCCGCAAGTTTAGCATACTCCGTAAAGAAGTCTGCAATAACTCCGTCCATATCTACGTAAACTTCCGGCTTCTTCATTTTTTATTCATCCAATTTGCTACAGGACTTGCTACGTTAGTATCGTCTGCTTCTTTACTCTTACTACGTTTTGCTAATTCAGTTCCGTCAGTTGGAATAGTAGCCATTGCTTGGTACATCATTAATTCTTCTGCATCTGTGTACGGAAACGCTACATTATATTTTTCAACAAAACTTGCGCTGTCCATATCAACCGCTTTCCTACTAGATCCGTCAGCCATTGCCGCTGCCATACCAATGCGATTCATATGATACATGCGATCGTATCCGCCTTTATCACGCATACGAATAGATCCCTGACTTTTATCTTCCAAATCTTTAGGAATATTTCCGCTCGGTTTCGCTTCGTTTACAAACTCTTTTGCTCTCATTTTGTTTTATTCCATTGTGCAACAGGACTAACATTATTAACAGGATCAGTTTCTTTACTACCTTTTCCTGCTAGTTTTTTCACTTTGTATCCAACTCTCTTGTGTGCGGCATTCATTATTTCTTCGTCAGCAGAACTGTAGTGTGATGACACCATTAGACCAGACGCTGGACCTTCAGCATCAAATTCGTGAGCACAATCTGGGGCTCCTGCGGCAGCAACACCTAATCTATATTTTTTGTAAGGATCGTGGCCGGCTGTAGGATAAGAAACTTGTCCAGGAGAAGAATTTTTATGATCCTTTCTCATAGGTTCAACTTTCTTTTTCATTCCTTCAAATAATTCATTTAATGTCATTTACTTTCCTACAGGCTTTTCGCCAGTTAAGTACGGTTTACTAAACCATAATTTAATGTATTCTTGTGAGCCTGGTTTGATATTATGCTGTTTCATCAACGAGACTTTTTCAGCCGCAGTTGTTGAAACGTTACTACCTTTATTTATAGCGGCGTTGTGAGCCGCAGTAGTCGCACGATACTCTTGTAATCGACCTTCAGAATTTAATCCTGCTAGGTATTGTATAACTTTTAGCTCGTGGATAGGATCATTAGGTTCTAGATACGCATCTTCATTGCTATCCTGAGGAATATTATCTGTTGTTATACGATACTGTTTCATATTAGCAGTTCCAACGCTTACGTGCCTTACAAATTGCTTTGTCTGGAGTTTTGGTACAATCTATATTATGCATTTTCTTTTGACCAGCAGATCTAGAACAATAGCTCGATCTACGTTTGCTAGCTTTAGAACCTTTCTTTAATTTACTAGGCTTAGTAGTAACGGCAGTCTTTAACTTGCTACCAGGATTCTCGCGACGATACGCATTAACCGCCTTTTGACTCATGCCGTCAGTTTTGTCTCGCTTGTTGGCTTTTTGCCAGTCTTCGGTAATAAATTCTCTAGCTCTCATTTTTTTGCCCTACCTGCTTTCATATTGGCCATCCAATGTGCCATACGTGCTTTCTCGCCTGTTGAGTGTTTAGCAGTATTACGTAAACTGCTTACACTGGCTTTAGTATTAACACCGCTACGTTTTGCTAATCCCTTACGTCCGGGATTCTTACCATCAGCAAAGTTTTCTAATAATTTGTTAACGGCATTAGACATTTCTAATTCCCAATCTTCGCCAACCTTTACGCAGTTATTAACACGGGTACCACCTTTCATTTTAGTACCTTGTTTGCGATAACCTTTCCAGCACTTGGGATCTAAACGTTGATCTTCGTCAACATCTTTTTCTTTCTTTGGCTCTTCTTGCGGCTTATTACGACCTGCAATTAATTCTAGTTCTCGACGCATACGTTCACGTTCGTAACTCGCACTAGATTTAGCACGTTCACGATCCCAAGCACGTTGTAATTTAACAGCGGCACTCATACGTTTTGTTTCGTCAACAACATAGTTGCCCATACCAACACCTGCCATGCGATCTTGATATTCCATTGTGCTAAATTCTGACATTGCTTGATTAAACTTTTCAATTTTCTTTTCGCTACCGGGCACATACTTACCGAATAAATTTTCTATCTCGTCATCACTTTGATCATCTAGGTCACTGCGTCCTGTAATCCTAGCAATCTGTTTAATCATAAATCTTCTTAGTGGAGTGTTCATTGGTCCAATTCCTTCTACAGCAGGCTCTTCAACTTTATTAGGTTGTTGTACTGCTGGTTTCTGCGCTACTTGTTGAGGTGCGGGTTCTTTTATTCCCATACCTTTGCGTGTTAAATCCATTAGGTGTAGGATCCAATCCTTGCCTAATTTCTTTTCGTCAAATCCTTGTGCCCATGTTTGATATTGTTCTTCGGGAGTTGCTTTAGGATCTTTTAATATATTGCGTAGTTTAGTAAAACTCATGCCGGTTCCGCGTGGTGTTGCTTCTAAACTTACCTTAACATGTTCATATCCTTGGAACTTGTTAACTGCCTTCATTAATGCACCTGCAATAGGCATGTTAGCTTGATCTTCTCCAACCATAATAATAACATTGTCATATCGTGGTGGCTTACCTGGTAACGGATTGATTAATTCGTGTTTAATCTTTTGCATCAAACTGCCACCTTCTTGAGTAACAGTACTAATATTCTTTGCGTACTCTGGATACATTTTGTGCCAAGTTTGTACCTTAACACTAGGTGGAATAGGATCGTCTTTACCTTCTGCGTTACCGATGAACAAATATGGATCTCCGCCTACTTGCTGTGCTTTCTTGACAGTATAATCAAACAACTGTTCATGACCAATATGTCCAACAAAACTACCAATAGCAACTACCGCTGTTTTATTTTGATTATCTCTGCCTTGATCAGCACGGGCCGCAGCCTTGGCCGCGTTCTTTGCGGTAATAACATCTTTTTGTTTTTGGCTTGTAACTTTAATAGGACCAAGACGACTGTTAATAACAATGCCTTCATAATCTTGTCCTAAGTTATCTTTTCCGACAATATTAGGATCTTCATCGATTGCTTTTTCTAACGCAATTTGAACAGGCTTTAATTTTTCTTCAACTTCTTTGCGTAATGCTAAACTAGCACGATCACGCTTGCCAGTTGTGTCTCCAACAATCTTTTTTAATTCTTCTATATTGTCTAATACATTAATAATTTCTGTAACATCGAGTGATTCTTTCTGTGCTAGTCTATTGCTCATAAACATTGCATTGCCGCCTTGTCCTAGCTCTGCAATTTGTTGAACTACTGCATCGCCGTCAGGAATATCTTCACCAGTACTGGCTTGAACAATTTTATACGGAACTAATACAAGGTCAACTCCTTTAGGAAAGTCATTGTATTCAATACCAACAAATTTTAATTTGCCTTCTTCTGTTTTTGTAGCAAAAGGTAAAAATAATACTTCACAAGTTACTTGTTTGTCTACTAAAAATTCTGGACCTAACTTGCTATCTACTAGTTTGATAGCACTCATCATTTCATCAAACAACTTGTCAAAGTTTGCGGCACGACCTAAAATTTCTGGATCAGTAGTGCCTTTCTGTTTGTGGTAATCGGCAAAGCCTGCTTGATAACGTGGCTCAGTACGACTTGTGCCCATAAAAGGCTTGCCGTCTGCATTCTTGCCAAAACGTCCACCAAAGCCGTCAATCTTAACATTCAACGGAATGTTTTGTAATTTAAATTGACCACCACCGTCGTGTAACTCATCGACAAGATCCAAAAAGTCTACAGGCTTAAGATCTCGTAAGTGTGGCATACCTTTACGTAGTTGTGCTTTAACAGCTGGCTCTTCGCCTGCTTCATTAATTGCTTCTGATAAAGATACACTTTCATCGGTGCCTTTATATGTAGAGTAATAAGTTTGCGAGTCTTGTTTGGCTTTGTTAATTACTCCACTGCCGTCAATACCTTTAAGTTGTTTAATCATTGCAGATAATGCAACCATTTTTTCTTGTTGATCTCTTTTAGGATCGCCCTTGTATAGACCTTGTGCGCCCTTGCCAAATAACATTTCTTCAAATGCCATAGCAACGGCATTTCTAGCGTCGTCTTGTAGGTATTTGTTAGCTAGTTGAATAATGCCAAGAAAGCTCCACATTAATTTTTGATCGGCTTCGTTACCGGGCTGTCCAAATAACATTTGATATTGTTGTCCCAGATCTTGAACGTATTCGCTATCGCCAGTTGATACCTGTAACATGACAGGAATACCATTCTTTATCATTGGCTGTCCTGTGGTTGGGTCGGTATATGGTACATACTTTGAACGCATACCGCCACCCTGTTTACTTGATACGGCAAAGGATAAGTTGTTGTCTACGACAGGCTCATCACTAATCTTAACACCCTTCTTCAACTGACGTGCAACGTATTTTTCTGTTGACGAGTTTGCAGTTAAGGCCCGCATCATGTATTTGTGGAACACGCCTTTAATGCCTGCGTTTAAATCTTCCCAATTTGAACTGTGACTAAACTGTGCCCATTGAGTTGGCTCATCTTTTTCAAAAGCCGCAAATTCTAAGTCAATTTGTACTTTAATTGGAGGGTTTTGTAATTCCCATAAACTACTGAATTGTTCATTACCTCGACTAAAGCCCAAACACTTAGCCGGACCAACCATCTTACCTTTCATTGAAGTTAAGAAGGCTTCTAAATTTTGTTCTTGATTCCTATCAACTTGTGTATCGATATCACCAACTTTAGGTTTCTTTGCTACAAATTCGTCATCACTAATGTCTGTGTTAAAGAAATGTAAACTTGAACCACTTAGGAATTTTCGACTTTGTAATAGTGCTGGTTTCCATAAAGGCGCTTTATATGTTTGTGCAAAACTACTATTGATTGCGTGTAGCACTTTGTCTAACACAGGAACAATATAATTACGTTGGTGAACTTTAAGATCTATTTGTTGTGCATCTTGTCCGTCAACAGATAAGTTGCCACCTTCTTGAACAGGTTGTAATGTTAAAAATTCTGGATGTATTTTATTAAACTCACGCATAACAACACCGGCTAATTCGTTTGCTTCGTTTTCTTCTGGACTACCTGTAGTAGGATCGATGTTAACGTGGTTTCTATGTTGCTTGGCGTGTACTAGTTCGTGTGCTAATGTGCGTAATGCATCGACTGGTTGACGATTAGCAATAGCAAGTTCTAAACTGTATGTTTCGTTATTAAACCGACCCATAGTCGGTTGTTCTTCATCGTGTATTATTTTTTTAAGAACAATATCTGGCATTTTATCCAGCTGAATAATCTTCTTAGCAATTGGTAAAAAGACTTTTAGTATTTCTTTAAACTTGTCAGAGTCTATTGTTTCAGTAATAGGCTTGCCAGATTGAATAAAATCATTTAATTTCATTTTACTTGCCTAACTTATGCTCGTCTTTGGTAATACTATCTCGATAGTGTTTTTCTAAACGTTTGCAAATTTCTTTACGTAATTCTTTGGTAAACACATCAGTTGGGTGTTTTTCTATCTTTTTCTCTTTCCAATATTTCATGCAACCAGAGTTGACCATAGGGGCCCACTCTTTCCAATCATGGGATGAGTTATCTTTAGTATTTTTGTATTTCTTTTCAAGCTCTTTAGCAATTGGCATGAAATGCTTTTTATGTAAATCGTCGTGATCTAAAATATACCAAAATAAATCATCACCTAACTGAATTTCTTCTTCTTTTGAAGGAGAGTTAGAGTCTCTATTTTTATCTTGATCTAAGTCTAGATTAATGTGGCCAAAAAATTCGTTAAGTTTCATATCGTTGCGAGTCCAAAGAATAATACCCAGTATTTAGTGCATTTTGGAAGTTAGAAGTTTAGCTTGACTGCTTGCAAGGTGCCGCGACTTATGTCTAAACGTACTCGTATATTGTAGATAACCCCATTGAAATTCACAGAATTAGTGCGTGTAGGGCGGCTAACAGCGCCTGAAAAGCCCCCGCTAATGCCAGCACCACCCGTAGTTTCTGTTCCTGTGTAGTTTACGACAGTTTCTCCCACGGTTTCCCAGTTACTTTCTCCGGGAGAAGGGACTACTGATATCTGAATTGAGACTGTTCCCTTAAAAGCACCTTCAACGGTGTAGGTTGCTAAGTAGTCAACTGGTCGTATTGTAGTTTCTGAAAACAACTGCCAGGTGTTTTTAATAGGTTCGCTGTATATTGTTAGTACAGGATCAGGTTTGCGTCCATTAACCATTTGCGGCATTTGGATACTGGCCTGCGTAGTGTGGGCATTTTTAGTTGACCACGGGTTGTAAAATTCAAAGGTTTTACTTAGTTGGGGCATGATTCGTTCCTAGAT
>Ga0209500_10001105_pt1 | contig 21196 bp, 29 predicted proteins | sample S_140212_EF_Meta_FD_187323 | JGI IMG/M metagenome (GOLD analysis project Ga0209500, IMG submission 187323) | Freshwater microbial communities from Lake Simoncouche, Canada to study carbon cycling - S_140212_EF_MetaG (SPAdes) (version 2) | ecosystem: Environmental > Aquatic > Freshwater > Lake ... | reverse complement strand
CAGCGAAGGTTATGATATTCCCTACACTGTGGGTCGTATTACTCGTGTGCTGAGTAAAGATGACACACGACGATTGTGCCTATGGGGCCAACATCCCAAGCCGCGCGAGTACGAACGCTTTGGTGCAACCAAAGGCACCTACGACTTAATTGGTCGAGTGCATATGGACTATATGCAATTGTATCGCAAGTATACCTATGAAGAACGACATAGCTATAGCCTAGATGCCATTGGCGAATACGAATTAGATGAACGCAAGACTGCTTATGAAGGCACTCTTGATCAGTTGTATAACAAAGACTTTGACAAGTTTTTGAAATATAACAGACAGGATACTCACTTGTTGGCAAAGATGGATAAGAAACTCCGCTTTCTAGATTTAGCCAACACCATTGCTCACGACAACACGGTGTTGTTACAGACCACAATGGGTGCAGTTGCAACCACGGAGCAGGCAATTATCAATGAAGCACACAGTCAAGGATTGGTCGTACCTAATAGAAAAGGTCGAGACTCAGAAGAAGATACTCAGGCAGCAGGTGCCTATGTTGCTTATCCCAAAATCGGCGTCCATAAAGACATCGGGGCAATCGATATCAACTCGCTCTATCCCAGTGCTATTCAAGCCCTCAACATGGGCCCAGAAACAATCATAGGACAGTTGCGGCCAGTGATGACTGATAAGTTTATTGCTGACAAGATTGCTGCCGGCAGCAGCTTTGCGGCTGCCTGGGAGGGGTTGTTTGGCAGCTTTGAGTATGAAGCAGTTATGCGTGGAGATGCAGGTGTTGAAATTACCATCGACTGGGAAGCAGATGGAACCAGCGATGTAATCAGTGCCGCAGATATCTGGCGTATTATCTTTGACAGCAATAAGCCATGGACATTGAGTGCCAATGGTACTATCTTTACTCATGAAAAGAAAGGTATCATTCCAGGACTGTTGGCCCGCTGGTATGCAGAGCGTAAAGAAATGCAGGCCAAACTCAAAGAGATTCAAGCTACTGGTAATACCGGCGAAGCTGAGTATTGGGACAAGCGACAGTTGGTTAAGAAGATTAATCTAAACAGCTTGTATGGTGCTATTCTTAATCCTGGTTGCAGATTTTATGACAATCGTATTGGGCAGAGTACCACATTAACTGGGCGAGCCATTGCCAAGCACATGGACAGTTTTGTCAATGAATGCATATTTGGCAAATATGATCATGTGGGCGAAAGTATTATCTATGGTGATACTGACTCAGTGTACTTTAGTGCATGGCCTGCCATCAAGGCAGATGTAGAAGCAGGTCGTATGGAATGGAACAATGATATCTGTATTCAACTGTACGACAACATCAGCGATAAAGTTAACGAAAGTTTCCCGGGTTTCATGGAGAAGGCATTTCATAGTCCCAGGGCCATGGGTTCGGTCATCAGAGGCGGTCGAGAGTTGGTGGCCAGTCAAGGTCTGTTTATCAAGAAAAAACGCTATGCAGTTCTTATTATCGACAAAGAAGGCAAGCGATTGGACACAGGCGGCCGGCCAGGAAAAGTAAAGGCCATGGGGTTGGATCTTAAACGCAGCGACACTCCCAAGGTAGTGCAAGACTTCTTGAGCGAGATCCTTGTTGATGTGTTAACCGGTGCTGAACGACTCAGCGTGATTGACAAAGTTCGTGAATTTAAATTGGCATTTCAAAGTAGACCAGCTTGGGAGAAAGGCACACCCAAGCGTGTAAATAATTTGACCAAGTATACTGCGGCTGAAAAAGATCAAGGCAAAGCCAATATGCCAGGACATGTGCGAGCGGCCATGAACTGGAATAGTCTGCGCCGCATGCACAGCGACAACTACAGTCTACAAATTGTGGATGGTATGAAAACGGTGGTGTGTAAGTTACGAGACAATCCATTGGGATTTACCAGCGTGGGTTATCCCACAGACGAAACACATATTCCGCAATGGTTTAAAGATCTGCCATTCGACGATAATTTGATGGAAGCTGGCATTGTTGATCAAAAGGTAGAAAACTTGTTGGGTGTATTGGAGTGGAAAATCTCCGAGAATACTGACATCAACAGTACTTTTGACACACTGTTTAGTTTTGAGTAAAATAATCACCTTGGTCAATGTCAACAATGCTGCTTATTCTAATAGGCGGCCGTTGACCAGCGACGATGTGGCCTCGGATCATAGTTGGACTTTTGTTCAACGGAATATGAATTTTGAAAAAGACCTTAAATTAAAAGGCAGATATTGTTATCATCCGTTTAACACTATTACCATAGACAGCTCAGGAAATGTGTTTCCCTGCATATGTCAAGCATGGCTACCAATCAGTTTAGGAAAGATTTGGGATTTTGAAAGTCTAGATGACATTGTTCGTACTTCGCGAGCCAGAGAGATACAAGCCAGTATCTTAGACGGCAGTTATCGATATTGCGACGATAATACCTGCGGTTTACTACAAACAAATGATCTGCAAGGGCACATCAACCACAAGCCCGATTCAATTAATTGGATTAATTTTGCAATCGATCCCAGTTGCAATTTAACTTGCCCCAGTTGCAGAAAAGATTTTATTTTTATCAATCAAGGTCCCGAATATGAACAAAGGATACGCATTGTTGACCACGCAGTAAAATTAATTGAGCAACATGATCAATGGATTAAATTTAGTTTGAGCAGTGATGGCGATCCTTTTGCCAGTTTAATCTATAGAGATTTACTTTCCAAATTAAATGTAACCGGTAAGCCAGTAGAAATTGAAATTATTACCAATGGCATATTGGCCAAAGCGCACTGGCACAAAATGTCAGGTGTACACCACAATATTATAAGATTCAAAGTTAGTTTTGATGCAGGATCTGAAGAGGTATATAACACCATAAGACGCGGCGGCGATTGGAATAAGTTATTGGATAGCTGCGAATTTATATCCAAGTGGAAACAAAAAAACTATAGTAAAATGTCATTGACTGCAAATTTTGTGGTACAGACCGGAAACTATCGGGACATGGCCAACTATGTAGATTTATGCGATCAACTTGGATTTGATGAAATTAATTTTCAATCTATTAATGATTGGGGCACATTTGTTGACTTCAAAAGTCATGCAGTTTGGCAATCTTCTCACCCGGAACATGAGGAATTTTTAAAACAGTTGCATCATCCAAGTCTAAATAATAGTAAAGTAAACTTGACTAACTTAAAAGATATAAAAAATGCGACTCAGTGATCTAGTAAGACTAAGAAATAATTTTGAAAAATTTAACGCAGTTCAGGCCAAACTAGAATTGGATATACTAGAAGGGCACATGAGCCAGCAGTTAAATCTGCCCTTGCATTCGGACTACAGCGATAATGTTCTAAGTTTGATCGGCTATTTGGCCAATTCAAATCAACAGATCATGGAAGTCGAACGCAAAATACCCGGGCTAGTAACTCAAATTGACCAAGAAATAAAAGAAATAACAGACGATTATCTTTCGCGTGGCTATGAGATAAATGGGTATTACGGGTCTAACCGTACTGATGTGACCACTGAACGAGACGGAAGAACGATGCACATCAGTGATGAAACTAGAAGCGAAATCATTGTCAGACTCCGTGGTTATACAGATTGGCATTATCCTTGTTTAGAAATTGGCCCGGGTGACGGTGTGTGGACCGAACACCTTGTGGCAGGCGATCCGCTTTATATCATTGATATTCATCAAGAATTTTTAGATTCGACTCTGTCAAAATTTAACGGCATTTATAGAAATAGAGTCCGCCCGTATCTAGCAGACGAAACTCATAGTAATTTACACGGCTCCATGGACATGCTGCCCAAGAATCAATTTGGATTTATATTCTCATGGAATGTGTTTAATTATTTTCCCTTGACTGAAACTAGAAATATGTTGACACAGTCCATGGAACTCTTACGGCCCGGTGGTACCATGATGTTCAGTTATAATAACTGCGAAGTACCGCAGTGCGCAGAATATGTGGAACAGGGATTCAGAAGTTGGATGCCCCGAAGTTTGTTAGTAGAAACTTCTAAGTCTCTTGGGTTTGAAATAATTGCCACTAGAGCAATCGAAGAAACAGTTCATTGGATTGAAATACGCAAGCCCGGCGAACTTAAAACGGTAAAAGCACATCAGGTATTAGGTAAGATAGTTACCATTAACACTTGATTTGTCTAAATAAAACATATACAATTAACTTTATTATTGGAGTATACATGAAAGACCATCTATTAGACATCGTGCAACACACGCACGGACTTGGAGTTATCGACCTTGTTAAAATTACAGGCACTGACTCAGAAACACAGCTCGAAGCACTGGCCGAAGACCGTAGTGTTATTGTGCAAGCTAAATTCAAAGGCGTGGTAGCCGAATTTGTGGGAACCTTTGGCATGCCGAATTTGGGCAAGCTAAACACTATTTTGAATATTCCTGAATACAAGGAAAACGCAGAGATCAGTGCAGCCACTCAGGACAAAGAAGGAATCAAGATTCCAGTCGGCGTACACTTTGAAAACAAAACAGGCGACTTTAAAAACGATTATCGTTTTATGAGCGCAGATATTGTCAATGATAAACTCAAGACCGTCAAATTCAAGGGTGTTAAGTGGAATGTGGACATTGTGCCAAGCAACAACAGCATTCAACGGCTGAAGTTTCAAGCCAGCGCCAACAGCGAAGAAAATACATTTCTTGCTAAAACTGAAAACGGGGAACTAAAGTTCTTCTTTGGAGACCATTCGTCTCATGCTGGTAACTTTGTGTTCCAGACTGGTGTCAGTGGTACACTGAGCAAGGCATGGGCTTGGCCTGTGGCTGTGGTTATCAGCATTCTTAGTTTGCCCGGCGACAAAACCTTCAAGATCAGTGATGAAGGTGCAGCAATGATTACTGTTGATTCAGGCATTGCAGAATATAACTATATTCTTCCTGCACAGACAAAATGATGATTCAGGATTCGCTGACTACTTTACAAGTATTGGCACAGGAAATTCAATTATTAAAATCTAGAATCCGGACCACCGATACCGGACATATCTATACCACAATAGATGTATTGGAGTCACGAGTTGTTGAGTTAGAAAATACACTGACCCAAGAAGAAAATACTTGGTACGCATTAAACAAAAATATTTAAAATGGCAACCTACGACGATTTAACCAGTAAACAAAAAGACTATGCAGTCTTTTTGCCTGCCCTCAGCAGTTTTTATAGCCGAGATGTCAGTAAGCAACGACTGGATCCCAACTATATCGACCCTGCTCGAGTGCCCAGTCAATTTGAAAACGGCATCGAAGGTATCAATTGGTTGAACAAAGAAGAAGGTTACTTTACTTACAAATGGAGTTTGTACAGTGCGGGACACGCTGATATCGACATCAATAAACCGCCGGGCCGTGATGATATGGTGCGTAATCGAGATCGCGTCAACACTTTTATTTTGGGCGACAGTGGCGGTTTCCAAATTGGCAAAGGCGTTTGGGAAGGCGACTGGAAAGATCCTAACTGCCCCAAGGCCAGTAAGAAGCGCAGGCAAGTACTGGAATGGATGGATGCCTATATGGATCGCGGCATGATCCTTGATATTCCGGCGTGGGTTGCTCGTAGCCCAGCTGGTCAAAAGGCCACTGGTATCAGCACTTACATTGAAGCAGTACAAGGCACTTATATCAACAACGATTACTTCATGGCCAATCGTAATGGTAATTGCAAGTTTCTAAATGTGCTGCAAGGCGAGAATCACGGTGAAGCAGATGACTGGTATGATCGCATGAAAAAGTATTGCGATCCCCGGCAGTATAGTCAGCCGTTTGAAGGTTGGGCCATGGGTGGTCAGAATATGTGTGACATTCATTTGGTGTTACGCAGATTAGTTGCATTGAGATTTGACGGACTGTTAGAGCCAGGTCTACACGACTGGATGCACTTTTTGGGCACCAGTAAACTAGAATGGGCCACTCTACTGACTGATGTTCAACGAGCGATTCGTAAGTATCATAATGAAAACTTTACTGTCAGCTTTGACTGCGCCAGCCCATTTTTGGCCACTGCCAACGGACAAATTTACTATGATGTGGTAACTCCGGATCGTGGCAAGTGGAGCTACCAAATGCAGGCCAGCGTGGACGATAAAAAGTATTCGTTGGACCAAAGGCAATTCAGAGATGCCGTGCTAACTGACGGAGTATTTGATACCTTTATGGAAAGTCCTATCAGCGAACGATTGAAGATCAAAGATGTTTGTATTTACAAGCCCGGTGATTTGAATAAGATCGGCAAAGAAGGTCGCACTTCATGGGACAGCTTCAGCTATACTTTACAAATGGGACACAATGTTTGGACTCACTTACACGCAGTACAAGAAGCCAATAGACAGTATGATTCGGGCATGTATCCAGGCATGCTGGTATCTGGTTCAGCTGATAAGAAAACCGTGCGTATGTATGATCGAGCATACTTTAGAGACATTGTGGACGATATCTTTGCCACCAGCGACAGAGGCAAAGCCGAAGCATTAATCGAGCATTACAGCAAATATTGGATGAGCATTGTGGGCACCCGAGGTGCAACTGGTAAGAAAACATTGAACAGCGGTACCATGTTCAATTCATTGTTTGAGAATTCCGAACCAGAATTACCCGCCGTCGACGACAGCGGACTAGATCAATCTGCATTAGACCAATTAGAAGTCATAGAAGATTGACAGTAATAGTTAATTATATTAAACTACAATTTTAGGATTTATTATGAATATCGAACAGGCCTCTAACTTTTTGGTTGGAAGTATATTAGTGGGAGTGGGCTTTATTGTGTTGGTGGCTGCAATAGTTGTCATTAATAATATTCTAAGCAGATACTGGCGTCCAGTTAACTTTGGTATCATAATTCCAAAAATATTTTCAGAATCACCTGGACGATTTGCCACCGATGAAGAAATTGCCCGAATTGCCCCGCAATTTGATAAAAAATCAGTAGACCTTAGCAAAAATAAATGAAAAGTCTTGTAGTCGGTATGGGCATCGGCCAGTTATACAAGGCCGTATTATTAGAACTCGGACATACTGTATTCACTGTTGACCATGACATCAACCGAGGTGCAGACTATGTAAGTTATGAACTTGCATTTATTGAACAAGGCCCATTTGATACTGTGCATATTTGCACTCCGAATTTTACACACTTGGATTTGGCCATGCAGGCCGGGGAGATGCAGACTGGTATTGTGTTTGTGGAAAAGCCCGGAGTCCGCACCAGCACAGAATGGCTGGCCATGTGCAAAGTATTTCCAAAAACTCGTTTTATGCTGGTTAAGAATAATCAGTACAGAGATGAAATTAAAAAGTTTACGGACTTGGCCAATCAATCAAAGTCTGTTAAGATTTGTTGGAATAATCATAATCGTATACCCAGCCCGGGCAGTTGGTTTACCGATAAAAAATTTGCATTTGGTGGAGTCAGTCGAGACCTGATCCCTCACATGTTAAGTTATTACTGTGCCATCGCAGACTGGCAGACTGGTAGTCAATTAAGTTCTATTGCAGAGCAACGACATCAGCTAAAAGATATCGACAGCACTGACTATGGCACTGTTAATCCCAACGGCACTTATGATGTGGATGACTTTTGCGAGATGGAGTTCATGAGTGGCGGTACCAAATGGAACTTAGAAGCCAATTGGAGAACTCTTAGTGATACCAATATCGGAATTAGTTTTGATATGAGTAGCAGCGCAATTAAATTTGAGTTGGGACTTTGTCCAGAAAGTGCTTATAAGAAAATGATTTCAACGGCTGTGGAAAATCTAAATAACAAAGAGTTCTGGCAAAAGCAATTTGCACAGGATATTTGGATTCATCAACAGATAGAAAAATTATGAACAGAGTATTGCAAACAACCGGCCTGGGCAAGTTTGTTGAAACAGAATACCAAGTGCCTCCTCTTACCGAAGATGAAATTTGTGTTCGCAGTGTAATGACTGGAGTTTGCCGCAGTGACATTGATATGATGACGGGATCCTTTGGTCCGTTGCCTTTAAGTATGCAAGGCCACGAAGGATTGGGTCGTGTCATTGGCATTGGTGCCAATATCAAAGATGTCGCATTTGGTGACTATGTTGCAACCCGCGGCGAGCCTGCATATGCAGATGTGTATAATGTTCGCCACAACGAATATGTCCCTGTGCCAGAAGCGCACCCTCGCTACATATTGGAACCGGTAGCATGTGGCATCAACATTGTACATCAACCAATACGCGAGATTGCAGAGCGCAGTGGGCCGGGACGCAGGCTGCTCATTTTGGGCAGTGGATTTTTGGCTTGGATTGCTTATCGTACTCTACAGCTCAATCATTTGGATTTTGAAATTACTGTTATTGGTAATAGCAACCGAGATATATGGGGTGATAGACTCAGCCAGTATTATGGTGGTAAGTTTGATGTGGTAATTGATCTGAGCAGTCGCATGGATGTATTCGAAAAAGATATCATGCACCCTGAAGGTTTGGTAGTATTTGGTGCTCAAAAACAAGTAAGTACAGATTTTAGCAACTTACTTTGGAAAGCCTGTACTATGATTTTCCCCAGTCCCAGAACTGATAGATTTTATCGTACCATGAAAGATGCCGAACAATGGATCACAAATGGCGACATCAATGTTGACAATTTTTGGACAAAAGGCTATAATAGAGATACTGAGTGGCAGCAAGCATTCAGTGATGGCATTAACCGTCCCGCTGGTTACAGTCGCGGATACATTTATTGGAATAAAAATGGCAATTGATACAAGTGGCCGCCAACAAGTAGATTACTTTATTGGCCAAGAAGTAGAGCATACTGCAATGCGGGGCGAACCAACTTTGTTTGTTGTAGGTATCAAACCTGTTGACGAACTCATTGCAATTGCACAACGAGAAAATCTAAGACATTTTTACTTTGGAACTAGTCAATGCTTTCATCCCCATAGTCCATATGATTGGGCACAGTGGGATGATATGATTAAACCTCTGTTGATCAAAGACTTTTGGGTCACACTGGACTTTGGAGTCGAATACTGCCGCGATATCAATGAACAGTGCTGGAACGAATACAACACATTTATTCCCATGATCAGTGTTAAGATTCCATATATTAGACTGTATAACTACAATGCCACAGTTAAAATTGATGACAACACATGGGGTGATACCAATCCCGGTGTTTGGTGCCATCAACTTAACGCACTGATGGATCGTCGGGTTTATACTGACTGGAAAGATTATGTTGGCGACACTTTGGTAAAACCAGTAGAGGCCGTTGATGAATAAAAACAGAGTCGATCAATTGGTACAACAAGTAGGCACAGACACCAGCGGAAAATGGGTTAATATTGACCGCATGAATCAATTTGCTGAGTTGATTGTGCATGAATGCACCGGCGTGATAGAAAGTGGAAGTTTCTTACATGATCAAGCACCTACTGCTATCTTCGCCAAAGAATGTAGTTCTGCTATTAAACGACATTTTGGAGTTAAACAATGAATCAAAGAGACCAGGCGCTGTCAGAACAACAGCAACGAATTATGAATTGTGCAGAGCGAAAGATCTGGGTAACCTTTCGTAAGGAAGGTATCCATCGTTATCCTGCTGCTGCCACAGATCCCGCGCTGGCCACAGGTGACGAATATGATGTCAGCTTTTTAGCTAGTCCCCATCGTCATATCTTTCACTTTCGTGTATGGATTGATGTTGTACACAACGATCGAGACATTGAGTTTATTCAGTTCAAACGCTGGTTGGAAAATCTCTACAGAGATGGCACAGTACAACTAGACTATAAAAGTTGCGAGATGATGGCAGATGATCTGTATATTCAAATTGCAGCAAAATATCCAGGCCGTGCAGTCTGGATTGAAGTGTCCGAAGATGGTGAAAACGGAGCACTAATTAAATATGAAACTCACCGCCCCAATTTAACAGTGTCCGTCTAAGGAGATATTATTATGGCACAGCCCAAATGGATTGAAAAGTATTTGCGTATGAAACCCGAGGTAGAGCGTCTGTTCGACGATCTCGAAGGATATAAGAACTTTTGCAGAATGAACATGCTCAAGTTTAACGAAGCAGATCTGTATCGCAGCGAGCAATATCGCAAATTTGAGAAATATCGTCACTGGCTCAGCAAGCAATCCGTGGCCCGTTAATAATGGCTAATGTATTTTTAGTCGACCTAGAAGCAGTTTCTACTCGCTATACTGGCGAGTGGAAGACTCATGTACCGGCGTTACTTAAAAAGGCAGGACACAATGTTCAAATTATCTCTGGCCCTGAGGATATTCCTTCAGCCACTACTCCTGGTGCTTTTCTTAATTTTGGTGGCACCAATATATACAAGTCTAGTCAAGTTGAACAAATGGGTCGGTTGTTTTGTAACGGATCCGTTCATCCCGGCGACCACTTTATTTTTACTGACGCTTGGCATCCGGGCATTATCAACTTAAAGTACATGAGCGAGTTGCTGGGTATACCAGTAACTACACATGGCTTGTGGCACGCCGGTAGCTATGATCCACAAGACTTCCTGGGCCGACTAGTTGGAAAGAAAAAATGGGTCAGAAACGCTGAAAAAAGTTTCTATCATGCATTTGATCACAACTACTTCGCCACATACTTTCATATTAATATGTTTTCTGATAATTTATTCCATGACGAGATCGTAGAATTAGAAGATGGCAAAGTTATACGCACAGGTTGGCCCATGGAATATATGGACGAGATACTTGCTCCATATAAATGCACAAAGCGAGATTTAATTTTATTCCCACATCGTATTGCTCCAGAGAAACAAGTTGAAATCTTCCGTGATTTGGCTAAACAGTTACCTCAGTATGAATTTGTGGTGTGCCAGGATCAACAGTTATCCAAGGATGAGTATCATACATTGCTGGGCCAGTCTAAGATTGTGTTTAGTGCTAACTTACAAGAGACATTGGGCATTAGCTGCTATGAAGGCACTTTGGTAGATGCTATCCCAATGGTGCCGGACCGTTTAAGCTATAGTGAAATGTATCATGAAGGATTCAAATATCCCAGCGAGTGGACTGAAAGTTTTGAAAAGTATGAAGCATATCGCGATCATCTGCGTCATCATATTGTTACCACAATGACACATTATGACAAGCGTGTTGAACAAGTTCAAACGCAAGCAGAAGATTTAACGGAACAATTCTTCAGTGCAGGTAAGTTACTTGAGCACATTCGATAAAATATTCGAATTCGAGCGTGAGTTGGCTGCGTTTACTGGCGCACCATATGCTGTCATGACAGACTGCTGCACCCATGCTATCGAGTTATGTTTACGGTACGAACAAGTGGCGCATTGTGAATTTACCGCATTCACTTATTTGAGTATCCTCATGACCATGCACAAGTTGGGAATAACTTATCGTTTATTAACCGAAACATGGACTGGGGAATACCGTTTTGAGGCCACCAATATTTGGGATAGTGCCAGACGGTTAGAATCAAATATGTATCGACCAGGAATGATGCAATGTTTGAGTTTTGGCTATGGAAAGCCTTTACAAATAAACCGAGGTGGTGCTATACTGTTAGACGACAAAACAGCATATGACACAATTATTCAGCAAAGGTATGATGGGCGGGACTTAAACTGTAAGCCATGGCAATCGCAGAAAATATTTCGAGTTGGGTATCACTATAAGCCTACCATAGAAGAGGCAGTGATTGGTTTAGCAGAATTAGAAAAATATAAAGAAAATCCACAAAAACCTAAATACACTGAGTATCCAGATTTAACAACCATTACCATTACAACCTAAAATGACAGACACAAGTAAAAACTTATCACAATCTATACAGGCCAAGATGAAGCGCGATAATAAGCGTTTCTGGGCTGGTGACAACATCAGTGAATATATCAGTGAAACCGACAAACAACAACTAATCAATGAAGCAACAGCGGCATTTGAAACAGTGCTAGATGTATTGCTGATTGATCGAGAGAATGATCCCAACAGCAAGGGCACAGCACGACGACTGGCCAAAATGTATTTTAACGAAATTATGGAAGGTAGATATGAACCAGCACCAAACGCAACCGCATTTCCCAATGACTCCTCTGACCGTTATGAAGGTATGCTTGTTGTTCGCAGTGAGCTTCGCAGTATGTGTAGCCATCATCACCAACCCGTTACTGGCGTTGCTTATATTGGTATTATTGCCGCCAACAAACTTATTGGTCTTAGTAAGTATACTCGTATTGCTCAGTGGTGTGCTCGACGCGGTACTCTCCAGGAAGAACTCTGCAATGACATTGCAAAAGAAATCTCAAAAGCAACTGAAAGCGACAATGTAGGAGTTTACCTAAGAATGACACATGGTTGCTGTGAGAATCGCGGCATCATGGCACACGATAGTTCAACGACCACTACAGTGCTCAGAGGTGCATTTAACAAAGATGCAGGTACAAAGAAAGAGTTCTTTGATACACTGAGTCTTCAAGAATCCAACAAACGATGAGATACATCACAAACAAGTTCAACAGCATTCGTTTTCCTTGCGAAGAGGGATTGTTGGAATGGTTGCAGGCCACATATCCTGCGTCAAAATATTACATTAAGGAAATTTAAAAATGGCAACTAAAAAATCTGTATCAACTATCGCTGACAAATTGGCCAAAGTCAGCGAAAGCTTCAGCGTAAACATGTATGACAACGGCTACATGTTTGAAATCTCGGGTCGTGATAAAAAGGGCGATTACAAAAGTGCCAAAATCATGTGCTCCACCGTGGAACAATTGACAGCATTGGTACAAGAAGCAACTGAGTTAGACCGCGACGAATAACTATCAATCATCAATGACTTCTAAAGATGTATTTGATAATTTGATGTTCAGAGTAAAGCACATGCACGAATTTATTGTTATTACTGATGTTCCGCCCAACTTCAGTTTTAATGGAGTTGTACCGTTTGATATGAACATTAAAGAAAATGTCATCACCGCCAAAGTTTGGGCTGTTGACTTCAACGAAGCAGTGCAGCGTCTTGATGATTATCTAAATTCTTGCATAGATGAATAATCAAAATACAGCAAGTAATATGGCATCGACTAGCGGCCGCTACAGCAAGGCATACACCGCTACGCCGTCAACTAGGCTCAGCCGACACCGTTCATTGGTAGGTGGAAACTCTGTCATGCCGAGCAAAAAATCCAAGATTAAAATAAATCTAAATCATGTTAGTAATATATCAAAGGCAAGGATCAAGGTAAAAAAAATGAATAAATTTAAAATATGGTTTCGTAATTGGTTGTATGATGATCATAACGATGAGGCTGAAAAAGTCCTGGCGCACGATGACGACCATCGTAATTACGAAGACGATAAAACTTTAAAATTTAATGTTACCACCGCACGGGGCGGGGTTATCCTTACCGTTCGTAATTACGACCAACGCCAAGATCGGCATTTTTATACTGCGCATGTGCTGCACGATGATCAAAATATAGCCGAAGGTGTTGCCCAAATTGTAAGTATGGAACTACTGCGCACATCATAGTTGTATTAATACCACAGACATCAATTACAATTAACTGTATACTAAAGGAATGCTAAAAATCATTCCTTTTTTATTGGCTTTTTTATTAACTGCTTGTGCCAGCGGCCCAGGCGGAAATACAATATCAGGTCCTTCTTACTCTGTGCCTTTTCACACACCAGTGCGTGTGGGCAGTGTGTCAATTACACAATCTGTTACCAGTTCTATTGCAGTAGCAGACATCTTTACCAAAGATTTGACAGGCAGCGGCGCAGAGAATGTTATTATTGCAGGCAGGTCAGTGGACACTACCAGGATTGATAGTCAAATTAACATCTTTGGTTGGCAAAGCGGTAGATTGATAAATCAAACCAGTAGTTGGTTTTCGGGCAATGACAATATTATCCGAGGCACCGAACCCGATATTGAATTCGGAGACTTTTTAGGCAATGGCAAAATTGGTATGTATGTGCCGCCCAGCACAGACAGCGAATCTATCAGAGGCGCACCAGGCAGCGTTTTTATCAACAATGGAAATTCTTTTACTCGAGTCGACTTAAATCTGGGTGCTGCATGGGCGCATGACAGTGTGGTCTACGACTTTGATCGAGATGGTCGGGCCGATATTTTTACGCTGGACTACGGGCCCAACAGTAGCCTTTCTCTCAGCAATGGAGATGGTACTTTTTCAGTGTACAGAAATAAATCTACCAGTGCATTACAAGGAGCCAGTGGAGTGGCCGCGGGCGACTTTTTGGGCAATGGCACTGTCAGTCTAATAGTAACCGATTCTTCTACAACCCCGGGACAACAAAACAGTTTAATGTCATGGTCTTTGTCTGGCAGTGACTTAGTAATGACCACTCAGTCATTTCTACCTGTGGGAAGATTTGATTTGCCCAAGTGGGCCAGTTATAATACCAGCCCAGGTATAGCCAGTCATAATGTACGAGCATTGGCTTTTGATTTTGACAACAGCGGTGTACCGTCTGCGATTATTTTTAGTGCTCCGTGGTTTACCAATGGAGCCAGACCTGCATGGTCTGAAGTACAATTCTTAAAAAACAACGGCAGTGGTGTGTTTACTGATGTGACTGACAGTGTGCTGATTGGCTACGACAATACCATGCCTGTCAGTTATAATCCCAAGTTAATTGATATCAATGGGGATGGGTTAACTGACATATTCTTGAGTGCGCCTGCTTGGACTAATCCTACTAATAATACTCAGGTATTGTTGCATACCTCGGATCACAAATTTGTGGCATCCTACGCCAATGTATTCGCAGCATTTGAAAATCAGTCATATAATCTCGAAGCAATTCGATCTGCCGCAATTAATAATTTGAATGTGACCAATATTGTACAAGGTCCCAATAATGAATTGTATTTGATTACCTTGATTAATACAGTAGAGAACGGTGCCGCCACCAAAGCAATTTATCTTAGTAAGATTGGTGCAATGACTACTACGGCACAGGCCACATTGGCCGCTATTAAGACCAATTGGCCTTATCTCAGTGACGCACAGGCAAATAGTATTTTGTCAAAAACTTCAACCACTTGGTTGGGATTTAACATTGTTGATCCTGTCAGAGCATTGAGTCCAATTGGTAATTTAGGCTTGAATATCAACGGCACAAGAACTGTATTCAATGGTTATATCAGCGGATTAAAACTCAAAGACCGTAATACAGTGTTGTTTGATGATGTTGGCAGATCCTTTGCTGTTGATTTATCTTCTACTTCTGCATTATCTCCAAATGCTTGGGCAAGATACAGTGAAAACATCACTGACGATACTCGTGGTGCTCAGTCAATGAAACTGCAATATATGCAAGCGGGCAATTTTAAATTTGGTGCAGACACTGCAACACAATCTTTGGCTGTGGGATTGACCGGAGTACAGATCAGCAACAATAGTCAGCTGAGTTTTCAGTATACACAAATGCCGTTTAGTCCGTTTGTACAAATGTCAGGCAGTTGGGGACTGGTTAAAAAATCATCCATGCTGGAATCGACTGTGACAACCAAGTATCAGGGTTTTGTTGGTCGGGCCGGATTAATGTATGCCAATACTACTATCGATGCTGGTTTGGTCACTGATATCAGTGCTATCACCAGCGTGTGGTCAGAAGTGGGCTATGAATGGAAACATGCGAAACTAATGGGCGGAGTACTGCCCAAAATAGTCAGTGGCACTGCTTCATTAAGATTACCAGTAGGCGTTGACATGATGGGCGTTTCTCTGTATAATGACAGTAAGGTTAATATCAGTAATCCCACTACCAGCTATGTGAGACTTGCGTACCAAGAACAAGTCAACAAAACAGTTAGTTTTTCTTTCAATGGTTTAGTATCTGACCGCAAGCAAACCAGCTTGATGGCTGAAATGAAAATTAAATTCTGAGTATCAAATGTTTCTTAAATTTTTAGAAAAAATCGGTCGCAAACGAATTGTCATGGACCGTGTCAATGATGAACCCTATCTCGAACGCTACTATGTATTTCTCAAGGATCGAGCTCGATTTCCGTTTAATGTGTTCCTGCACAAATTTCTTAAATCAGATCCCGATGATGTACATGATCATCCATGGCCTTACGCCACACTGATTCTCCGTGGTGGCTATTGGGAGTGGACACCACAGTTTGACGAGTCGGGTCACCGGTGCGGTGAGATCTCCAAATGGAGAGGTGCAGGCAGTTTAAGATTTGCCAGTGCTGAAAGTTATCATAGAATCGAATTGGATCCCGCAGTTGAATGCTGGACGCTGTTCATGCCCGGACCCAAGCAACGAGAGTGGGGATTTTTAAGCAAAGGAAAATGGATACAATGGGAAAAGTATATTCAAGCTCGCTCAATTCGGTAAAAGGTACTTTTGTAGTGGACATACGCGGCTACGACGAATCAGTACAATCGTATTTGATGCAGCGTGGCGCAGTTGAATGGACAGGCTACTACTATAGTCGCAGCATCAAGGGCAAAAATTTCAAATCAATTCATTTTCCGGGCAGCAAGCCAATGCATCACGGCTTGGATTCTACTAGATTGTTTATGCCCAGCGAAGACGAAGCACTGTTGTTTAGTCTAGCATTTGGTCATTTAATTATCAGCACACATGTCAAATCAATACAACAATTAATAGATAATACCAATGAACAAACGAATTATTGAACACAAAGAATTGAAGTTAGGTAAACAGTGTAATGAATAATTTAAATGAATATGATGAAGCCAAGTTTCGAACTGAGTTTGATAAATCTTCATTGTATAAACAAATATCATCTGATTTTGATATAATTTTGTGGGACAAGCACATAAAAAACTTGTTTAATATTACTCCCAGACAATCAATGGGACAAAGAATTTTTAATGTGACGCCATTTTACTATTTGAATAAACTCACAGAAACAAACCCTGGTAAAATTTATGATATCGGTTGTGGTTGGAACATATTTAAAAAATATGTCCCTAGTATTATTGGTATTGATTTCCGTCAACAATATGCAGAAATATATGCAGATATAGAGGCCGATATCAATAAAGATTATATTATATCACATAAAGAACATTTTGAATCCGCATTCTCTATATGTGCATTACATTATCATTCACTTACTAATTTAGAAAAAATTATTACAAATTTTTTATCAATGATCAAATTAAATGGAAGAGGGTTTTTATCTCTAAATTTAGAAAGAATGATCGATGTAACATCTGCTGAAGAAAACATTAATTTATTTGGAATTGTGAATCCATCAGATAAACAATATGATCAATATATTAGATCAGTAGTAGAAAAAATACCATGTAAATATTTAATTGTGGACATAGATGTAAGTGTCCGTAATGAATATTTAAATGGAAATATTCGTCTTGTTTTTGAAAAAATAAATAAGAGTAGCGGTCTTGGTGTCACTCCCGCTTTACAAACTCTGCCACCTATGCTATAATCACATAGGAGAAAAATAATGGCAACAACACTACTAACCCCCGTACAATATAAGTACACCAGTACCAAAGAGTATCACGACTCTTTCCCCTGCGCCTACAGGCAATGGCGAGCTGATAGTCACTGTAATCTGATACACGGCTACAGCTTCAGCATGAAGTTTTACTTTGGTACCAACTATCTAGATGCACGAAACTGGGCAGCTGACTACGGCGGCCTTTCAGAACTGAAATCTGTGTTGGAAAGTCAATTTGACCACACCTTGCTGGTGGCCGAAGACGATCCTGAACTGGCCTTTTACAAAGAAATGGAACAGCGCAAGTTGGCCAAACTGACAATTCTGCCCAAGCTGGGTTGTGAAGGTCTGGCTGATCAGCTTTACAAGTATGTCAACGGTGTGTATATTCCAGATTACCTAGGACACGGTGAAGCACAACGACTTTGGTGCTATCGTGTGGAAGTGCGTGAAACACAAAGCAACATGGCGTTCCGCGAAGGACATCGTGAGTGGAACGAGGATTTATTTGAATGAAACCAACTCGGCAGTGGCTCACTGCTTTAGTTAAAAAAGCAAGCAACATAGACGGCGAAGTGATTCGTATTGCTTGCATTAAAATTACTATAGTGCTAATATACACTGTATTAATCTGCTATATTATAGCGGGTATAATTCGACATTGGTAAATTATGAATAAAAAAGAAAATGAAATTATGGACATCCTCCAAGAGGAATGTGCAGAAGTTATACAGGCAGTGAGCAAAGTTAGACGCTTCGGTATCGACAATTACAAGCCCGGAAAACCTAAAACTAACAGGGAACATTTGGAAGAAGAACTTGGTGACTTGTTAGCTATGGTTGATATTATGCTAGAACAAGACATTGTATCATGGGGGAATCTCGAAGTGACAAAAAAGGCAAAAATTGAAAAACTTCGTAAGTGGTCAAATATTTTTGAAAAGGTACAATAATGTTCGGAACCAATGAAATCATCGGAAAGAAATATTTTAAGGACGCACCAGCAGACAGTCTATATGTGACCAGTATGTTCTTTACACTGCAAGGCGAAGGCCCATATGCAGGCTTGCCAGCACTGTTTATACGATTGGCCAAATGTAATTTGGATTGTAGTTTCTGCGACACATTCTTTGATGACGGCGACTGGATGACCTTCGATCAAATTGAATCCAAGATGCATGCAGCCATCAATGATTATTGGGCAAATCAAGGCAAGGCCGCGCCCAAGTGGGCAGTTAACGGAATGAACGACTATCCAGGAGTAGTGTTGGTCATGACTGGCGGCGAGCCATTGCTGCAAGATAACATTAGCCCATTTATGGCAGAACAATTAAAACACTTTCGAGCAGTGCAGGTCGAAAGTAATGGCATTCCTGTTACTGTGGTGCCCGAGGGTGTTACATTGGTATGCAGTCCCAAGTGTATGGAAAAAGAAGGTCGTGCAGTCAAGTATTTTGCGCCAAGCAAAACTATTTTGGATCGCGCAGACTGTTTGAAGTTTGTGATGAGCTCAGACCCTGACAGTCCATATAATAATATTCCCGAATGGGCTCATGAATGGAAGCGCAATAATCCAACCAAGGAAGTGTATTGTAGTCCCATGAATGTGTACAATAGTTTTCCGCAAAAGATCAAACTGTTGCGAGCAGAAAAAGGCACTATTACCATGGCAGAACGCAGTACAGTCGATGAAGTAATTAGTTTCTGGGAGCCGGGATTGTTGGATTTGGCCGCCAACCAAGCCAATCATGAATACACTGGCCGCTACTGTATTGAACATGGATTCAAATTGAACTTACAGATGCACTTGTATGCAAGTCTGGCATAATGCCGTCTGCTATGGTTACTTAAACGATAATTATGTATATAAGGAATATTCAAAATGTTTAATTTTTTCAAAAAGAAAAATGCAGATGATTCTGCAGCCAAACCCAAAAAAGAAAAAGCTATAGTCAAGACTGAAAAAGAGTTGGCCACTGAACGAAACGAGCCTTGGGTTCATATTGTCAGCGTGGAGCTGGATCCACAAAATATCGGCAACGGTGCATTTGAGCTGGACTGGAATGATAAGTTTGTTACCAATTTGGTGCGGGCTGGGTACAAAGGCAAAGACGATGCACAGATGGTAGACCAGTGGTTTCAAGATGTGTGTCGCAATGTGGTTATGGAAACATTCGAGCAACAAGAAGCCAATAACCCCAGATCCGTTGGTGCAGTCCAACGCAAAAATATAGGCGGGGGCCGCAGCGAAGTATCGTGATCCTTTATGTAAACGGTGATAGTCATAGTGCTGGTCATGATGCAGGTGGTCCAGCACACAGCTACGGCAAACATATTGCAGATTGGTTGAGTGCAAACTTTGTCTGCGATGCAAATGCAGGTTGTAGTAATGATTCTATTATTTCAAGAACGCTGGCTTATCTAGAAAACAACACACCCGACTATGTTATAATTGGATGGAGTACTTGGGAGCGAGAGACTTGGCGCCACGGTGATATCAGTTATAATATTACCGCTAGCGGCGCCGACACTGTACACCCAGAGCTGAGAGCTCAGTACAAGCAATGGGTTGTTGACAATGCGGCTCCTGAATTTCAGCATCGTAAAGAAGAAGAAAATCATACTAAAATTTGGCAGTTGCATCAATTATTAAAAAATAAAAATATTCCCCATTTATTTTTTAATTGCTACTCTCATTTTTATTATGTGACTACTCACAATAAACCCAGATACGATTGGGGCGACTATTATGTTGATCCTTATGATCGATGGAGCACTTATTATTTTTGGCTGGAACGCAAAGGTTATACTCCTGCCAATCCCGAGTTTTATCATTATGGCGCAGATGCACATATTGCATGGGCTGAATTTTTATTGCCTTATATTAAAAAATTATGATACTTTATGTAAACGGCGATGGGCACAGCGCTGCGGCCATGGCATCAACTGATTTCGTCGCAGCAGAAGATGATGTTGATTTATGGTACATGGGGCGGGCACCACATCCTGTAAATTTACAAAGATCCTATGGCGCATATATAGCCAGCGTGTTAAAAGCCAGACTATTAGTAGAAGCAGATGCCAATAATACTAATCAAGCGGTAATCGATCAAACTAAAAAATTTATAGAAAACAATCCGGTCAATGAACAAATTTTGGTCATAGCCGGGTTGCCAGTGTACGATAAACTGCAATTTGATGAGTTTGGTGCGTATTTCAAACAACGGAATATCAAACATATCTTGTATCCTGTCAGTGATTATATAGAGTGGCTAACCCTAAGACATCACACACCAAATGAATTTGGTTATTTTGATGAACTTGCGCACAAAGACTGGGCAGGTAATTTAATTAAACCGTTGACACGAATCATATAATATGCTATTATTACCATATGAGATACTTACTAGTTGATACTGCCAATACATTCTTTCGTGCTCGTCATGCAGCACATCGCCAATCCGACACTTGGGATAAGTTAGGGTTTGCTATTCATGTTACTTTAGGTAGTGTGAACAAAGCATGGCGAGATCAAAAAGCAGACCATGTGGTATTCTGTTTAGAAGGCCGCAGCTGGCGCAAGGATCATTACAAACCGTACAAAGCCAATCGTGCAGTGGCTCGTGCAGCCCACACCGAAGCAGAAGCAGAGGAAGACAAATTGTTTTGGGAGACATTTGATGATCTCAAA
>Ga0209500_10001103_pt1 | contig 21228 bp, 27 predicted proteins | sample S_140212_EF_Meta_FD_187323 | JGI IMG/M metagenome (GOLD analysis project Ga0209500, IMG submission 187323) | Freshwater microbial communities from Lake Simoncouche, Canada to study carbon cycling - S_140212_EF_MetaG (SPAdes) (version 2) | ecosystem: Environmental > Aquatic > Freshwater > Lake ... | reverse complement strand
CCTGCTCTACGTCAAGCATGGGAACATTATCAAACTATTTTAAGAATGTGCAAATCTCGAGAGGAGGAGACCGGTGAGAATAGATTATAATCTACATCTCGATTACTCTGATGTGCTGCTCAAACCCAAAAGATCCACACTGAATTCTCGCAGAGATGTTGAAATGACTCGCGATTTTACATTTAGAAACAGTAAAAAACAATTGTCTTATACCCCTATAATAGCATCTAACATGGATGGTGTGGGCACATTCTCCATGGCACGAGTGTTACAGGATTATAAAATGCTCACAGTGATTCGCAAACATTACTCATTCAATGATTGGAAAACTTCAGCAGGCTCAGGATTAAAATTCAAATATGTTTCTGCCTGTGTGGGCACAGGTGCTATATGGGATAACGAAGCACTAGACTATCAAACATTAAAACAAGTGATTGCAGCATTTCCAGACATACCTGCCATCACAATAGATGTGGCCAATGCTTATCATGAGCAATTTGTAGATTTTGTAAAAAGAATAAGATCGGAATACCCAGATAAGATTATCATAGCAGGCAATGTAGCATCACCAGAGATAGTGGAAGAATTAATTATTAATGGAGCGGACGTGGTTAAAGTGGGCATAGGTCCAGGATCAGTGTGCACCACAAGAACACAGACCGGAGTAGGAGTGCCACAGTTTTCTGCTATCATAGAGTGTGCTGATGCTGCTAATGGAGTGGGTGGACATATCATTGCTGATGGTGGTTGTACTCAATCAGGAGACATAGCCAAAGCATTAGGAGCAGGAGCTCATATGGTGATGCTGGGAGGCATGTTAGCAGCTCACGATGAATCAGAATTAGAATTACGAGATGGCAAAAGAGTATTTTACGGTATGAGTTCAGAATCAGCATTTGAGCAACATGGTGCTCGCAAAGATGGATACCGAGGCACTGAAGGCAAAACAGTGTTATTAGACAATAGGGGTCCAGTGAGAGACACTGTAGAACAGATATTAGGCGGTGTGCGAAGCAGTTGTGTCTACGTTGGTGCAAGAAGAATTAAAGACATGCCCAAGTGTGCTCATTTCGTGAGAGTTAACAATATACAAAATAGGATATTCGATGGAAAATAATATAACTGTAGAAAAATTATATTTTACTAATATACAGATGCGTAATGCTCTGATACAGATTGAAGACAAATTAGTACATGACATGTGGTTGCCTGATATAATATTAGGCGTTAACAGAGGTGGATGTATTCCGGGTGTGTATCTTTCTCACAGATTAAAGAAAGAACATGCAGTAATAGATGTAAGATTAAGAGATCACTCTGCTAAACCTAATCTATCGGTATTAGAAAAAGAGTTTGCTTTTCAAAAAAAGATATTGATTATTGATGATATCAATGACACTGGTGCTACTTTTCAATACATTATAGATAATTTCGGTCGACATGATAGAATAAGATATGCTGCAGTAATTAATAATAAACCATCTCCGGTAAAAATGGATTATTACGGTTATGAAATAGATAAAGATGAAACTCCACAATGGGTGGTATTTCCATGGGAGGAATGGCAGAAATAACGGTCAGTTTGACTTCTAATCTAAATACCCGTATAATATACACATGAGCAATAAATCCGGAAAAATTTGGGGACAAACAGAGTTAATACATGCCAATGGCGTATTAGAATTCCACAAAATAGATTTCAAAGCAGGTGGGGTGTGTTCTAAACACAAACATAATTTCAAATGGAATGGATTTTATGTTGTAAGCGGTAAAATGAAAATTAAAGTTTGGCAGAAAGATCAACAAGATCTTATCGACGAGACCATATTAGGTCCAGGAGACTTTACTAAAGTTAAACCAGGCTACTATCATTTGTTTGAAGGCATAGAAGATGGTATGGCTTTTGAACTTTATTGGGCTGAATTTAACCACGATGACATACAGAGAGAAAATGTGGGTCATTTTAAAAGCGGCAACGTGGTCCGATTAGATAAAAAAGATAAAAAATAACAGGACCGATATGACTTCGGTAATTGACGAAAAACAATATCCAGTATATACTCTAGATAATGATCCAGAAATGGAAAAGAAGAAGAATGGAACTTATTCCATAGAAGAGATATTAGAAGCAGTAAAGGTATTAAATGAGCAAAATTAAAATAGCAGAATTATTTTACAGCATACAAGGAGAAGGCAGGTACATGGGTGTGCCTTCGGTGTTCTTGAGAACATTTGGTTGCAACTTTACTTGTGCTGGTTTTGGATTACCCAAAGGCATGCGTAGTGATGAGAATGACAAAGTATTTGAACAGCACAAACAATTTCCTTTTAAGAGCTATGAAGAGCTACCTTTAGTAAACACAGGCTGTGATTCATATGCATCTTGGGATCCGCGATTCAAAGACTTATCTCCCATGCTGACATCAGATGCCATTGTGGAAAGAACAATAGAAATATTACCTCACAAACGTTGGGTGGATGAACATTTTATATTCACAGGCGGTGAACCATTGCTGGGTTGGCAACGTGCTTATCCAGATGTATTGGAACATGCCAAGATGCAGGCTTTAAAAGAGATCACTTTTGAAACCAATGGCACACAAAAACTACACAAAGATTTTAAAGATTATTTGACTCAATGGAGTCAAAAGAATGATAGAACTAGAGAATCTATATCATTCTCTGTAAGTGCAAAATTAAGTGTGAGCGGAGAAAAACGTGAAGATGCTATATTGCCAGATGTAGTAGCAGAATATGGTGATGTGGGTCATGTGTATTTAAAATTTGTGGTAGCCTCTAAAGAAGATGCTGATGAAGCAATAGAAGCAGTGAAGGATTATAGAGCAGCAGGATTTAGAGGATCAGTGTATCTAATGCCTGTGGGCGGAGTGGAGAGTGTTTACCATTTAAACAATAGAACAGTGGCAGAATTAGCCATGAAGATGGGCTATAGATACAGTGATAGATTACAAGTGCCATTGTTTAAGAATGCTTGGGGAACATAGTTTGGTAAAGTATATGTGGAAAACAATTGATTTATTCCAAGAAGTATATTAAAATATAGATATGAAAGTTAAAAAAACTAAAAATACAAATAATTTAAAGGCTGATAAGAAGAGTGAAGAGCCAATAGTTAAAGTGTTACAAGTGAATGTAAATCCAGAAAACCCAAGAAATGGATTCTTTGAATTAGACTGGAATGACGAATTTGTTAATATGTTGAAACAGAATGGTTACGCAGGAGCATCTGAAGAAGAGATTGTAGATCGTTGGTTTCAAAGTCTGTGTAAAACCATCGGCAGTGAGCAAGGTGTAGACATAACTGGTGCAGGTTATGTACAAATCAATCGAAGAAACGACGGGAAGACAGAGGTATCTTAGAGTATGACCCATATATTGGTCGATACTGCTAATACTTTTTTTAGAGCAAGACACGTGATACGTGGCGATGCTTCAGAAAAGATTGGTATGGCTATACATATCACTTTAAATTCTATTAAAAAAGCCTGGAATGATTTTGATGGCTCTCATGTGGTATTCTGTTTAGAAGGCCGCAGTTGGAGAAAAGACCACTATGCTCCTTACAAAAGAAATCGAAAAGAATTAGCAGATGCAATGACAGCCTCAGAACAGGAAGAAAATAAATTATTTTGGGAGTGCTATGATGATTTTGTTGATTTTATTCGAACTAAAACTAATGTCACAGTGCTGCAGAACAGCAGATGCGAAGCAGATGATCTTATAGCTCGTTGGATTGATAAACATCCAGATCAACAGCACGTGATCATAAGCACAGACAAAGATCTAAATCAATTAGTTGCACCTAATGTGCGACAGTACAATGGTATTGCAGAAGAAACCATGACTGTGGATGGGTATTTTGATAAAAAAGGCAATCCTGTAATGGATAAAAAAACTAAAGAACACAGAAAAACTGAGAGCGCCGAATGGACCATATTTGAAAAAGCCATGAGAGGTGATCCATCAGATAACATATTCTCAGCATATCCAGGTGTGCGTAAAAAAGGCACCAAAAGCAAGGTGGGATTATTGGAGGCATTTGAAGATAGAAATAATAAAGGTTATGCTTGGAATAATCTAATGTTGAGCAAATGGATGGATCCAGAAGGTGTGGAACATAGAGTATTAGATGATTATGAGCGTAATAGATTATTGGTTGATTTACATGCACAACCAGAAGCTATTGTGCAAGAATTGGATCAAACTATTGCTCAAGCCAAAGCAGAAAACAAACAGATATCACAAGTGGGTATAAGATTTATGAAATTTTGTGCCAAATACGATCTACAAAAAATTACAGAACAAGCACAACTATATGTAGAACCATTCAATGCGAGATTAGTATGACCATGAAAGCAAAAATATTAGTAAAAGATAAATTTTGGATCATTGAAGAGAATGGTCAAAAATTAGGCACACTGCAAAAGAAAGATGACAATGGTTGGATATTTTTAGGCAAGAAAGACCAGAGACAGGAATATCCCACACAAGAAAGTTTATATGCACGATTTGGTTCGGGCATATTTGCATCAGATATCACAGTACCTGAAAACGAGATTAAAACAGAAGAAAGCGAGTGGCATGTGCATGGATATCAGTGTTCACAACACCCTTATAATGCTATGTTTGATGTGCAAAAACAACTGCCCATTTACACCAAAACACCCAAAAGCCGCAGTCTATTTTGTGCAGGCTATTACATCATAGATTTCCCCAAAGGATGGAGGAAAGCCTACTGTCCCAAGGTAATTACACTACAGCGATATGCCTATAAAGGGCCTATCAAAACTAAAATAGAAATGCAACAGGTATTAAATGACGCAATCAAAGAGCAAACTGCAAACGCAGCCCATTGAAGACTTTATAGCTAGAGTACGAACTGCTAAAAACAAGCAGGAAAAAACTGTTATTTTAACTATGCAAGACGCTGATCGTTTGGCCTCTAGTTTGAACCAAACCATGACAAGAATTGTTTCTGTGCAAGAAGAAATAATTGAAGTGTTAAAATCAGCACAGCAATCACAAACAATCAACGTTGAGATGGACGGCGGTAACTTTTCTAAATAATATATCTGGTAAAAACTGGTAAATACTATGATATATTATGTCAAGACCAAAGCCTACAGTGCTGTTAACAATCAGCAATAAAGAGACTTACAAGCAAGAGGAAGTGCTTGCGGCAGTAGGAATTTGGGCAGTATTTTACGATGGTAACCCAATCAACCTAAAATCATCTAGTTTGGTATCTAATTACCCAGGTCCTAAGTATAAGAAAGTTTCTTTTTCCAATCCAGGACATGCAGAGAACCTAGCTAAAAAACTCAACACCATGCACAAGACTGATAAGTTTGGTGTGTACCTATTAAAAACCGGCGAAAAATTTAAAAGATAATTAATAGTATGGACGTTAAGACCGCCTATACTCGTACTTTCATGCAACTGTTGAATCAGCCTGATCATGAAGAAACTCTAAAGAGCTGTTATTATACCTGGTGGCAGAATGTAAGAGAAAGCTATCAAGCTCGATCATTAAGGATGACCAAATCAGGATTAGAAATTTTAAAAAAGTTAGAAATCAAGACCTACAGTATCAAATTCCCAGACAAGATCATTTTTACACCTCAAACTTTCCTATGGTTGGATGAGTATGTGGATTGCCCATATTATGTGGATAAAAAACAGATTGTGGTATCAATGGAAAGAATGGCTCTGCAATTGATGATGTTTGCCGGAGATGTCACTAAATATGGTCTAGCTCGTGCAATGAGCAAACTGGACGAGCAAAAAAGTCAGTAAAATCAGTGGGTTATACCCAGTTGACCTTATATCGTTTTATGTTATAATGATACTATAACAAACTTTAAGAGAGGTCTTAAAAATGGTGAGCAAAAAAGAAAAGGGCACAGCGGTCGGCTCTCAAAATAGAACCGTAACTCCAAATGAAGCAAAAGCAGCATTAGCACATTGTCTGCAATTACAAAGACCACTAATGATGTGGGGTGCACCTGGTATTGGTAAATCTGATATCGTTAAACAGGTTGCAGAAGAACAAAAAAGATCAGTAATTGATATACGATTACCATTATGGGAACCCACAGATATCAAAGGTATTCCTTATTACAACAGCAAAGAAAATAACATGGTTTGGGCTCCTCCAGCAGAATTACCTACAGATCCTGAATCTACAGCAATCATATTCTTAGATGAATTAAACTCGGCGGCTCCTGCTGTACAGGCAGCGGCTTATCAGTTGATCCTAAATCGCAGAGTAGGACAATATTATCTACCAAAGGGTGTTGCTATTGTGGCAGCCGGTAACAGAGATTCTGACAGAGGTGTTACTTATAGAATGCCAGCACCATTAGCAAACAGATTCGTACACATTGAATTAAGAGTGGACTACGAAGATTGGATGGCTTGGGCTACTCTAAACAGAGTACATCCTGATGTAGTAGGTTATGTAACATTCGCTAAACAAGATTTGTATGATTTTGATCCTAAAGGATCATCACGTTCTTTCGCAACTCCAAGATCATGGAGTTTCGTTAGCCAACTTCTATCGGACAGCTTGCCTGAAAGTACGCTCACTGACCTCGTGGCAGGCGCAGTAGGAGAAGGTCTGGCCGTTAAATTTATGAGTCATCGTAAAATTAGCGGTCAGCTACCTAACCCATCCGACATATTGAGCGGTAAAGTTAAAGACCTTAAAACTAAAGAAATATCAGCAATGTATTCTTTGACTGTGAGTCTGTGTTATGAATTACAACAGGCACACATCGATAAAGAAAAAAATTGGAACGATATGGCAGATCGATTCTTCAACTACATGATGGACAACTTTGAAACAGAGTTAGTGGTTATGGGTGCGAAGATTGCTCTTACAAATTATAAACTGCCATTCGATCCAAGTAAATTAAAATCATTTGATAGATTCCATAAAAAGTTTGGCAAGTATGTCATAACTGCCATGGAGTCTAAATAATGGCTGCAACAGATCAAAGAATTCTAGACAAACTAGTCACTGCAAGAATTGCACTGTTGCTAAAACATCCTTTCTTTGGCAATCTAGCTACTCGACTTAAAATAGTCAATGCTGATGATTGGTGCCCCACAGCAGCCACTGATGGCAGACATTTCTTTTACAATGTTAAATTTATAGACAGTCTCACTACCAAAGAAACTGAATTCCTATTTGGACATGAAGTTCTACACAATGTGTTTGAGCACATGATGTTGAGATCTGAAGGCAGAGATCCTCAGATTTGGAACATTGCTTGTGATTATGCAGTGAACCAAATACTTGTGGATTATAGAATTGGTGAAATGCCCAAAGGTAAAAAGGGTGAAAACAAAGGTTTCCAAGATGACAAATACAAAGACTGGGCTTCTGAAAAGATCTATGATGAGCTAATGAAACAGGTTAAAAAGAACAAAGTAGATCTTAAAAAATTAGGCGAATTATTAGACGAGCACATCGATTGGAGTAAAGGACAAGGCAAGGGTGAAGGAGAAGGCAAAGACAAGAACAAAGACGGATCAGGACCTGGACAAAGCGGAAAACCTGTATATACCAAAGAAGAACTTAAAAAGATTAAAGATGAGATTAAAGAAGCCATGATGTCGGCAGCACAGAGCACAGGTGCAGGCAATCTACCGGGCAGTATTCAAAGAATGATTTCAGATCTTACAGAACCTAAATTAAATTGGAGAGAAATTATACAACAACAGATCATGAGCACAATGAAGAGTGATTATACATTCATGAAACCCAGCAGAAGAAGCTGGCATATGGATGCCATACTTCCAGGCATGATCAACACAGACACTATCGATATATGCCTTGCAATAGATGCTTCAGGTTCTATATCTGAACAACAATGCAGAGATTTCCTAGGAGAGATACAGGGCATAATGGAACAATACAAAGATTTTAGAATACATCTTTGGTCATTTGATACCAAAGTGTTCAATCCTAAAGTATTCACACCAGACAACATGGATGAATTATCAGATTACGTGATAGGAGCAGGTGGTGGCACTGATTTTATGTGCAATTGGGAGTTCATGAAAGAAGAAGGCATTGAACCTAAGAAATTTATCATGTTCACAGATGGTTGGCCATTTGACAGTTGGGGTGACAAAGACTACTGTGATACTATATTTTTAATTAACAATACCTACGAAAGAAATATACAAGCACCATTTGGGATGACGGTGAATTATGAGGATTAATGCTAAAAATTTTCATCCTAGAAGACTAGAAAGAATACCTCCACACTTTAAAACTATCTCTTTACCAAATCAACACGATTACCAAACTCAAAAATTAGCTCGTTGGATTCATGCTCATTGTGCAGGACGATTTGCATTGGTAAATGATGTTAAACACACTCATGATGGAGTGAACATTGTTACCACAATTGCTTTTGAAGAGCCAAGTGATCTTACTCTATTTGTATTGAGTGGTATGGCTCAGAATGCTGGAATTTAAGCATTGACCTTGCTAACTAATTTTGTTACAATAGTATTCTAATTGCAATTAGGAGAAAAAAAATGGCAACAAAAAAAGTAAAAAAAGAAACTGAATCTGTAGCACCAAAAATGGCTGCTCCGGCTCAACCAGAACAACCAGCTGCTGGTACACAAACAGCAACAGATCTTAATATCGCTGATTTAAGAAATATTGCACTTGTTATTGATGTAGCATCTACAAGAGGTGCATTCAGAGCTAATGAGATGGCTACTGTAGGTTTAATCTATAACAAACTACAGGCATTCTTAGCAAAAGTAGCACCAGAAACTAAACTAGAAGAAAACAAAACAGCGGAAGCTCCGGCAGCCGCAGGAAAGTAAATAATGCTTAATCTATACGATAAGTTAGTGATGGACTCTGCTACAATAAATGCAGAAGCTAAAGCTAGAAGAAAATACTATAAACATATTGGCGAACTAACACAAGATCGTGCTAAAGTAGCGATTATATTTAGAACAGTGCCTGGAGAAGCAGAAAATTGTTTAGTAATAGGTCCTAAATTTTTATCAGACATTCATCATAATGATTTCATGAAAGCTCTAGAAAGTCCAGAAGGTCAAGCTAGTTTTGAACTTGGGACATATCTAGCTAGACAAAAATTTTCAGATGGAACAGATATGTTAGCTATGCTGCATGCAGATAATTTCATTAAAAAAATGAAGACTAAAGATGTTATTGTAACATATGGTCCAGGAGATGACGGCAGAGTTTCATTAGATAAATTAAATCAAATGATCGCTGATGAAAAAAATATCTCTGTATCTGAATTAGCTGTAAAAGAAGATAAGTCAAAAGAGAAAAAACCTAATAAAAAAGCTAATGCCAAGGAAACTCCCAAGAACTAAACAGACTTGGGTTCAATTAACATCAGAATTTGTTAAAGAATGGCCTGAAGTGCTAGAAGGCATCAAATACAGTAATATGCCTATAGGCTATGTTAAATGGTGTGACATTCAATTAAAAAATAATGTCACAATCCATTATGACGTAGAAAAAGAATTAGAATCTAAAAAAAAAGAATTACAAATAGCAGAAACACTTAAAAAATTTATTAATACCAATTACGTCAATATCAAACACGTAGATCTTAAATTCGATATTCCTAAATTAAAAGCAGATATGGAATCAAAAACTAGCAGCCTGCTAGACAAAACTTTTAAAGATTAATTGTATCTCTGTTGATATAGATTATCAACAAACTCCCATTCATAAGATTGAAATAGTTTTTCAAAATTAGCTGAGTATTTGTTTACAAAATCTACAGCATCTGTATAAGCATCACGCACATAACTGGCATTCTGCATATTGGATTCAGTGTACCATTTTAATAAAATATGATTACCTTCTACTGTGGGACAAATCTTCTGTGCATATAACAATTTGACCACTTCTCTAAACGCAGTTCTGTATGCCACTAGAGGATCACAATAAAAATTAGTTTCAGCACTCAACAATTTGACATGGTCATGCTGCTGAGATAGAGTAAAATCTAGTCCTGTTCCGGTGTTCTCTAATACCATCTTCTTATTGTATAATATTATGGCCTGATGTCCATAGGTGTAATCTATCACAGGATTATAACAATCAAATATGTAATGTCTAGGAGATTTTAGAGTATCGGGTACAAAATCAAAACCAAAGTTAAGATTGGTTTTTATTTTAGCAAACACAGCATAAAAATATTCTGTATCACTAATTTTAGCTGCTGTTTTATAAGCCTGATTTCTACCTTGTACCCCAGCAACAATTTTTATTTGATTGGGTTTATCCTTGATTGTTGATAACAATGCCTGATAATTTTCTTCATGTTGAGATTCATTGTTATGAATAAAAACTATGTCAAAATGCACAGGAGTTGATTTATTTTTCAATAATAATTTTGGAGAATACTCATATAATTCTTTTTTTATAGGAAATCTTGGTACTAAAAGTTTTAATCGGTTTTCATCTAGACAATAAAGTTTTATATCTTCCCAAAAAGAAGGCATATAATTTGTAATAGGATTATGATCATAATGATAACAATTATAGTAATGGTAGTAATGATAATAATTCACATATAATTCTTGTTGTGATGCAACCTGCTCAACCAATGTATCAAATTCAAAAGATTTCATAGGCCACGCTGAATAATTTAACACAGTAGAATGATAATTTATATTTTTAAAGTCTCTTAAAAATTTTAATTGTTCTGCTTGTTGTAAAAACTCTGCACAAGGAATCAGCATGGTGTCTCCTTCTTTCTGTTCCTCATTATGCCACACGTGTATCTGTTGATCTTGATGTTGTTCAGGAATATAATCAAAATCAAACGTACTGTAATCTATCAATGTAGATAACATCCATACATGAGAAGTTCTTGCATCATTTACTAAAGATTTTAAAATCTCCATATAGCTCTGCACGAAAGGTATTACCTTTGCATGAGGCATACGTTGCTTGATAGTGTTCAAGTTTTCTTTGCTGTTCTGAAAATCTACACAAATACAATCAAATGCCATAAAAGTCTTTTATATGTTTGCAAATATAATCTATTTCTTCATTCTGTAAGAATGGATAGATTGGCAAACTAATAGCCTGTTGACAGATATTTTCTGCCATAGGATATAATCCTGTATTAACTGTATCTAATATTTCTAAATAATGTATTTTAGTTTCTATACCTTGCTTTTCTAGATATTCTTTTAATTGATCTCTATTATTTGTTAACATTACCTGTTTGTGATAGCTGCTTTTATTATTTTTATCTCCTTTAATAAAAGTTTTATTTGGTAGATTACTATAATATCTATGAGCCACACGCTCACGATCTCTTTGTAATTCATCGTACTGATCCAACAGCACATTTAATTGTCCTGCATGATCTTCTGATATAACACTATTATAACCATAATCAAAATCTGTACTTTTAATAGCATGTCTTCTCAAAGATATTACACGATCATATATGTCTTTGTTATCAGTTAATACCATTCCACCAGAACCAAAACTCGGCATGTTTTTCATCGGATCAAACGAGAATATGCTTACATCTCCCATGGATCCCGAAGGCATATCTCTGTAATATGCTCCTTGTGATTGAGCAGCATCTTCAATTAGAATTATTTGATTCTTTTCGCAGTATGATTTTATTCTATCATAATCTGCAGGATTACCATATAGATTTACGTAGACTACAGCATCGGGTGTTTTCTCATGAGAGAAGTTGCCTATGTTGCCGCTACTATCAGTATCAATGAATTTAATTTTACTGCCTATTCTTCGTATTGCTCCTGCTGTGGCTACATAGCTCAACACAGGACAGAAAACTTTGTGTTCCGGTCTAATACCAGCAGCACGCAGAGCAAAATACAGTCCATCTGTGGCACTGCCCACAGCCACAGCATATTGTCTAGAATATTTTTTAGCTATATTGTCTTCTAATTTTCTAGTTTCTTCGCCTAGTATGGCTTGTCCTAATTGCCAGGCCTTTTGTGCAATTCCGTCAAATTCTGTTTTATAACGACTGTATAAACGATCCAGTCCATTAAATTTTATTTTGCAACCATTCATAATATTTCTCTATTCCTTGATCAAAACTGTGTTGGGGTTTATATTTTAATAATGTTTTAGCCTGCGATATATCTAATGTGCCTCTTTCAGGGTAAAGATTATTCTGTCCTGTATCTTTGATTCGACTTTTGCTACCGGTTAATTTTATAATCTTCTCTGCTGCTTCTCCTAAACTAGTGGCATTGCCTGCAGTGATATTGAATATTTGATTGGCTGCTTTTTTTTCTAAAGCACAACGAATAATACCATCTGCTGTGTCTTCCACGTAGGTAAAATCTACTTTGTTATTTGCATCATGCACGTTAATATCTCGATTATTCATAGCAGCTTCAAAGAATTTACTTAATACTCTATCAGGTATGTCACCTGGTCCATATACTCCGCTGGGTCTTGCTATTACATATTCTAATCCATACACTCGACCATAAAATTCTGTCATTTTTTCTGCAGCAAGTTTCGCTTCACCATATACATTAATGGGTTTAGTTAAAACATTTTCTTTAGTTCCATCTTTAAAATGTCCATATATCATGCTGGAAGAAACAAACACAAATCTTTTAACTTTGGTGTTTTTACAAAAATCTAACATATTAGTTGTGCCTCCTACAATATTGTTTACGCCTGTTTGAGGATCTTCATTCACTATCTTAGCTCTAGGGAAAGATGCAAGATGTATAACAATGTCTGACTCTTGTATCGCTGCTAAAGCATTCTTTGGAGTTAATTCATAATAAGATTTAGGTGTGGTTACATCACCAACAAATTTCTTAACTTTTTTCCAATTGCGTTGCCTCCAATTGCATAATAATTTAAGATCATTCTGATTTATCACACCATAAGTATCTTGATTGTCCATTGTGGTAACTTGATGTCCTGCTTGGCATAGTTTTTCCACTATCCAACTGCCTATAAATCCTTCTCCACCTAAAACAAAAATTTTCATATTTTTCTTCTACCATCAAACACACAAACGAAATAGAGTTCCGATTGGCTAGTGTTGTATACTCTGTGAAATACTCCGTCTTCTATTAAAACAATATCTCCCTTTTTTACAGCAAAGCGTTTTTCATCTAACAGCATTTCTCCATGTCCTTCCATAAACAAATACACTTCTTCCTGTCCTGCGTGTTTGTGTCCGGTGGTTTGTTTACCTGGATTTAAACGTGTGCTGCTCAAAATCAAGTTCTTTAAAAGATTATTATCTTTAACCACATAGCGATCATCCTGTTTGACCACTAATCCGCCTATTTCAAAATTACCTTCGATTATCATAGCACTCTTACATTATACTTGGTTTCGAAACGTTTTGCATCCAATCTATCATTCACAATAGGCTCACCCTTGATATTGAGAGATGTGTTCAACAGCATGGGGCAGCCTGTCTTCTGTTTCCATGTTTTTAACAGTTGGTAAAAGCCCGGATTATCTGTTTTATTCACTGTTTGCACACGGCTTGTACCATCATGATGTATTATGGCAGGAAAGTCTTTACCATGCTTACAAATGCCTATAAATTGCATATAAGGGGTGTTTAGAACGCAATTAGGTACCTCAAAATACTCATGTAAATCCTCTTCCAATATAGCTGGTGCAAATGGACGAAATTCCTGTCTTTGCTTGATACGATTTACCAAATCTTTGATATCTGGTCCACGTGGATCTGCCAGCAGTGATCTATTACCAAGTGCTCTGGGACCGAACTCGGCTCTGCCATTTGCCACTCCTACCATGCGATTGGTTTCTAATTCTTTTATTAGATGATCCACAGGATATTCGCCTTCTATGTTGTGTCCTAGAAAAGCGTGTCTCCAATTGATATGTTTTCGTTCAGCAGCAGCAATACAACCAATGGAACTGCCAGCATCGCCTGGATTGGGCATGATCCATATGTTGTCAAACAATCCTAGATTAGCCAACTTGCTGTTTGCAACACAATTTAAAGCCACACCTCCTCCATACACTAGATTTCTTTTGTTGCTATATTTGCTGACTCCTATTTGACCCGCAGGTATGTACTGTCGAGTCTTACGCCATAATTTTTCTAATTCTTGTTCCGTAACCTGTTGTATGCTGGCTGCTAGATCCATAGGATCAGCTTCAGGTAGCCAATTGCCTAATCCTTGATGTAAATTTTTCTTTAGAGTAAAATCTCCATCTTTATCCACAAGGTCTCTATAAATTTCTGCCACATGCCTAGGTTCTCCATATGCTGCCATGCCCATTAGAATATATTCTTCTTCGGCAGGTTTAAGTCCTACTCGTTGTGTAAATGCTGAATAGAGCACACCCAATGAATGAGGATATTTAATTTTGTAGCATAGATCTAATTGCTTGCCTTTGCCTTGCCATATAGAAGTAGTGTCCCATTCTCCTATGGCATCCACTGTCAGTACCATTGCATCATAGAATGGTGATGTAAAAAATCCTGCAGCAGCATGAGATTCATGATGACTCACATATTCATCTATTTTTATTCCAAAAGCATTTAAATAATTTTGTGGTATATTTGTTCGAGAAAACACTTCATCCCATTGACTAGCATAGGCTTGTCGAGTCTTTTTTAGTAACGGTTTTTCATAATAAACCACTTTGTCCCATGGCCCATACATTTTAGCTTCGTTTACTATATCCCAATTGAGATAATGATCATTTTTAATTTTACTGTATCTTTCTGCATGTGCCGCCCATAGAATTTCACTGCCTTCAACCACAGCCATAGCAGCATCATGATTTAAACAATTAATTCCTAATATTCTCATTTTATTTGTAAATGAAAGGATCTTTCTTTTTTAATTCTTTTAAACGTTTACGATATTGTCGTTCTAATCGTATTTTGTTTATTAAAGATTTAAGCCAACCTAACATATTATCTCCTATTGTTGATTATAAAGTTTTAAAAATTTATCTTTTATTAGTCCCGCAGCATCTGCATGCGCAGCGTCTAATGGATGTGTAGTACCCCGAGGATACTCGTTGAGCAACGACCATTGATTAAATCCCATCTGTCTCTCTCCAAATACTACCCATTTGTTAAAGTCTATTTCATTATATAGACCATTTAGTAATGAATCACTTGCATTTAACGGTTTTAATTCGTCCCAAAATAAACTATTGTCGGCTAGAGTAAACATATATGGTATTTTTTTCTTTTCTAAAATATTTTGTAACCATATAATATTCTTCCAACTCAGATAGGCTTCGTGGTATTGATTAGCAGCATGACGATAAAGAGCATCAGCAAAAGGTCCTACTCCAGTACTTTTGGTATTTTCTCTTCGTCTTTTCCATTCTTCCAATTGAGGTTCACTGTTAGATAATGTTTTTTGAACTTCTGCTTGATTATCAGAGGTATCCCATGGAGTTATAGTAGCCCATCTAGTTCCTTCTAACACATTGTGTCTAGGCATAGCCCAATCATAACGAGATAGGAAACTCCACATAGCAGTAACAAAAATATCTTTGTCAGGATTTAAAGAAATATAAGAAAAAAGTTTTCTAGCTATACCAGAATTTCCTATTCCGGCTTTAGCTACACAAACGTATTCGGCGTTTGTTTCTTTAGCTAATAGAGCTGACCAAGATTTTGAAGATGGTATTTTTCCATTATCATCACTTAATTCGTGTCCAAAAGTAAAGCTGCAACCCCCTGCTAATAATGTTCTATTCATAAATTTTTAAAAAATTATTTAACTCTGGAAAAATATTAGAAAATTTTTCTTTTCTGTATTCATCTGTTCTTTTTATTCTTCTTTTTCTTTCTGTGTTTATTTTATCAGAATATCTATCCTCTATATTCATAAAATTAATTATAGATCTATATGGGGGTAAATCTTTATATTTTTCTGTTACAATTTTTTTAAGCTCATTAGGCAATGTTTGAATATTAAAACACTCTGGAGCAAACAATGTATTAACATGAAAATATTTTGGATTGTATTCTTTTACCCAATTTAATAATTTGTCTAAACTTAAAATGTTAAAAATGTTTATAGTTGAGCATATTTGAAAATCTATGTTACCTGTTTGTGTGGATCTTATACCAAACTCTTTTAAATTATTTTTAACAATATCCCATTTAGCAGGATGACGCTGATATTCAAATGCTGCTTCTGTATCATCAATACTAAATGCTATTTCTACATTCTTAAATTGACTCCACATCCAAAATATTTTTATAGGAGGCAGTTGAGTACCATTAGTATTATAATGTATATTTTGATTACGAGCATAACCTTGCTCCACACAATGTTCTAATATTTTAAAATGATTTTCTATCATAAATGGTTCACCACCTGTAAATTCAAAATATTCTACATCTTTTAGTACAGGTTTAATGTCTTCAAAGAAAGCAGGATTACGTTTGGGCCATTGTCCTGAATCTAAATTCTGTTTGGCCACAGGATTAGTACCATAGTCTAATTCTTCCTGAGCCCATTTAGAGCTGCTGTAACTGCCGCATATACGACATTTTAGATTACACACATTGCCTAGTTTAAAATCAATAAATTTTAGAGATGGTTTTGATTCAGGAGTCCATTCATTTAAACTATTTTTCATTTTGTAATAGCTGTTCATTCTTTTGGATACTTTACCTGCATCTTCTTCTTGCCAACAACTAGTACATCCTTTAGGTCTTTCACCTCGGCGGAATTGATCTCTCAAATTGTTCATATATTCTGAATCTTGTATGACATCGAGATTATCTTTATATACTTTATAATCTCCTATTTCTCCGTTGTATAGACAGCAAGGTGATGCAGAACCATTTACATCCACTTCCAACGAAGTCCATGGCAGTACGCACATGTTAGATTTTATATATTTTTCCACCATTCCAATAATCTTTCATCGGTTAATATTTTTTTAATATCTGTGCCTCGAATAGTATCAATTTGTTCACATCTAGTTTTACCACTGCGAATGCCTATTTCCGCTTTGGGATATTCTTCCCAAAATGTAGCACGAGTTTTCATATTCTCTAGAACATCTATTAAACTCTGTTGTAGAGGAGTTGCTCGTGGTCGAATATAAGCTAGATTTTCATCTATAATTTCATTTAATAGTGTTTTTGGCAGACACATTGGTGACATTATCTGCTGAGAATCAAATGCAAATGTAACTTTGGTTAAAAGTTTAGCATTCAATTGTTGAGATAGATCAAACATATTACGAATTTCTTGTAAACCAGGCATTGTAATTGTAAAGTCTAACTGCATCTGTCTTTTATTACGAGCTACAGCTAATCCTTCTCGAAAGTTATCTAAGAATTTTTTGTAGTTTAATCCTGTTCTAATGTACTCTCCAATCTCTCCTGTACCATCAATGGAAGCACACACTTGCCAATCGCGGAATTGTCGTAATAATTCAAAGAGTTTTTTACCTTTAAATTCCGTACGACTTAAATTGGTATTATATCTTACATAAACCCTATCGCTAAATTTTAAATCAATAATTCTAGCCATGGCATCCCAATGTATATCCCACATTAAGGGTTCTCCACCTACCCAATAAATCTCTTCCATACGTTTTTCTTCTATAGCATTCATAAATTCCATAACCACTGTGCTGTCTTGAAAGAGAGAAATTTGTTGTCTTAGTGGTGATGCCATCCATGGTTGACGTTCTGGTGACCACATGTCATGGTTTCTTTGTTCTGATTCCCAACTAGAGCTCAGCATATCTCCGCATTGACGACATTTAAAATTACAAAGATTATTGAAACGATAATCAAAACTTACAGTTTTCATCTCTGTATAACCTGTATCATCAGTCTTAGCAAAAGCATCATCTATCTTGTGACGGAAAAGATTGTTAAAATAATCTCTATAAACATCAGTATTGAGCAATTTATCATTGCATACTTGACATTCTGGTAGAATTTCTCCAGCCATCATTCTTTTTCGTACACTCCGCATATGCTCATTGTTCCAATGCTGTTCTAGTGTTTCAGGATTATATTCTTTTAAATCACCTTCTCTGTCGATATATTGACGAAAACTTTGAGCTGGTTCTCTAGAAGCACAACACATTCTTCTCTCTGTTTGTGGAGAGAGATAGGTATGCGTCCACGGAGCCATACAAAATGCTTGGTTGCCTTCTACAGGTTTAATTTTTTTCATATTTTTCGAATAATTCTTTTAATTCCGGAAATACTTCTAGAGTATTTTCTTGTCTAATATTGTCATATTTTCTAGTCATTTGAAAAAATTCAGGCAAATTTTTTATATTATCTTTCATCCACATCCAATTAAGAGCACTTTCATATCCTTTAGTTGCTCGTGTTAAAGGATCTTTATCTTTAAGCCATTCTATGTGTGTTTTGTATTTCTTATCCACTTGTTCTTTATATTCTTGTGGTAGATTGTCCATTCTTTGGGCTTTGGGCCATTGTAACAAATTAAAATTAAAATCCATGGGTTTTATTAATCCTTGATCTGCCCATGATCTATGAAAATCTACCACGTGAAGAGCATTAATCAATCCTACAGTAGCACTGATATAAAAATCTACTTTAGGACAAATTTCTATCATTCTTTTTCTATTTTCTATTATATCTTTCCACACAGTGCCTTTTCTCATGAGTTCTGCTCTTGCACCTTCTGCGTCTAAACTCGCCCCTACAGATACTGTGTCAAATTTGTTCCATAACTCTAACACATCCATATCTTTAAAAGTTAATTTACTAAAATTAGTGTTGTACACCAATCTCACGTGATACATCTTCCTACGATCTAATTCTTTTAATATTCTGTAATGTTCTTCCATTATTAATGGTTCCCCACCTGCAAAATAGAACTGTTCCACGTGATCAAACTGTGTCAACATCTGTTCCCACATATCGTCTGATGTTCTACCTACTTTTAATATTTTTGCATGAGGAGGAGGAGATCCTGTAAGTTTTTTATGATCTTCATACCAATTGGAACTGAACCACGTGCCACAACTCCTGCAGGCAAAATTACAAAGATTACTAAATCTTATATCCCAATATTTGATTACGAAATCAGCAGTGCCATCTGGTTGTGTAGCATCTGTTAATCCTATATTATGCCCGAAATGTTTGTTAGAACTTAATCTTAAACTAAAAAATCCTGCTTTTTCTTGGTCATAACATTTGCCACATTCTTTGCAAGGTTTATTCTCCAGCATGTTCAAACGCATCTGTTTCATTTTGCCACCATTGAACACATCTTCTAGAGATTCTTTGTTTAGATCTCCTACAGGATAAGCATCAAATGCAAAACAGCAAGGATAGGCTCGGCCGTCTGGATAAGCGTGTAGATGCATCCACGGCAACATACAGAATGTATCGCTCTTTAGCAATAATTCTTTTTGACGTTCAGTCATATTTTTAATCTTTAATTTTTCGGGCTCTTTAGCCCCATACTCATAAGCCACGGTACCACTCTCCTATTCTTGTAAATGTTTTTGCAAAATCTTTGCCTCGTCTCTCATCATATTGTTTATAGAAATTTTTAAAGTCAAACCTTAATCTTGGTAAATCGAATGCCTCAGAATGCGGTGTTTTAACCACATCTAGATAATCTATCAATCTTTGCACGTGTGCTATTTCCATAAACTCGCAATGATCTATATTTTTATCCAACCATTGAGATAAGTTGTCTTTAAATTCTGTTCTTAAATAGTCTGGCAATACTAGGGGAGATTGGAAGCTGGGAAATCTCAATATGTTTAAAGTAAAGTTTACATCTACTCCATAAACTCTTTTAGCGTCTAATTTATTTCTCACAATAACATCTAGAAACTGAGGCAATGATTCTAGACATAGAGCATTTATGGTACACATGTTGTGCAATCCTGCAGGTTTTATTTGATTAATTACATTAACAAAATTTACATACCAACGAGTATAATCTATACCATCTCGAATATAATCTGAGTGAGCATACGTTGATTCATTAGAAGTATAGATATGTAGATTTTTTATTTTTTTACATTTATCTATAAATTTTTCAAATAATTCTGCCTTGGGTACTAGGTTAGAGTTAATAGCCAATCTCATATTAGGATTAATTCGTTCTCCCTGTGTTTCAAACCAATCTAATAGTCTCCATAAAGATGGTGACATCATGGGTTCTCCGCCTGTAATTCGTAACTCATCTAATGTTTTATGTAAATCAGAATCCCACCATTTAAAAAATGCTTCTACATAAGGATTAGTTTCTTCTAATTTGTATAATTGAGTACCATCGTGTGAATGTGTAAAATGATTTCTACCATCTGATATTAAATTTTTATAAGGACCATGCTGTTTTATATCTTTTGCCCAAGTGGTACTAAATGCAGGGTTACAATAGGAACAAGCAAAATTACATGTTCTATCGAAAGCAATCTCTAGAGTTTTAAGATCAACATCTTCAGTGATAGGAGTATTGAATGCCCGTTCTAGATCTGCATCCGAATAAATTTTACTTTTATAAACTCTATCACTCACAGCATCTCTGCCCATGTCTTCTATCTTCCAGCAATATTCACAACCTGCAGGTCTTTCACCAGCAATCATTTTAGCACGATCCTGTTTCTTTTGAGGAGTGTTATGTAATAATCGAGGATTATCTTTTAATTTTTTTGCATCCACTTGATGTGCAGGTGGATGATGACAACTGGTACTCATGCCAGAGCCTAACCATATAGTAGCATTGTACCATTTGGCTCCACAGAAACTGGGAGATAGAGAGTCTAATACTTGTTTACGATATTCTAGGTCTTTATTCATTGTTTTTAATTATTGTATAAACCTTATCAGCCCAAAGTTTATTTTGTTCCTTGTTCATGTGATTGATTATACCTTTACCCCAAGGCATAGTGGCTCCTCCAGCTGGAGCGTGTTCAGTTAACGATGAAGCATATAAACTCTCATCTATGAATATACCACTCTTTAATTTTATACCAGCATCCTTGCCTGCTGTTTCAAACGGTCTGAAACTCCACATCTGTACAATTGTTTTATTTTTTGTTTTAGATAATATGTCATGGTCAAACCATTTAACAGCATATTCATATGACAGCTCATCTTTGTCATAATTGTGTAGATGTATCCAATACTGTTCAAGAGCTTCATAAATTTTAGTATCTACTCCTTCTACTGGGTCGGTGTTAGC
>Ga0209500_10001102_pt1 | contig 21229 bp, 31 predicted proteins | sample S_140212_EF_Meta_FD_187323 | JGI IMG/M metagenome (GOLD analysis project Ga0209500, IMG submission 187323) | Freshwater microbial communities from Lake Simoncouche, Canada to study carbon cycling - S_140212_EF_MetaG (SPAdes) (version 2) | ecosystem: Environmental > Aquatic > Freshwater > Lake ... | reverse complement strand
ATAAATGACACAATATATCAATACTCAACTGTTGCCGCATGGGAAATTCAATCTCCTTTTCATGACAATAAATTGTTTAGAACAGTTACAGAAGAAACAGTGCCCTATGGGTTAGTTTTTAAAACAGACGGAACTAAATTTTACATTGTTGGCAATACATACGACACAATTTTTCAATACTCATGCGCAACGGCTTGGGATATTAGTACTGGGTCTTATGACAACAAAGCGTTTACTACTACTGCGCAAGAAACACAACCCAGTAGTTTATTTTTTAAACCAGATGGCACTAAGCTGTATGTAATAGGCAGTTCAAATGATGCGGTATTCCAATACTCATGTGCTACGGCGTGGGACGTAAGCACTGCATCTTACGATAGCAGGTCATTTAGTGCTACTACACTGGAAAGCGGCGCAGAAGGATTGTTTTTCAAACCAGACGGCACTAAGTTTTATATTACAGGTACTACAAACGACACAGTATTTCAATTTGCCTGTGGCACAGCTTGGGAAATTAGTACCGCGTACTATGAAACAAAATCATTTATTATTAGAGCGCAAGAAGGTACTACACAAGGTGTGTTTTTTAAAGATGACGGAACAAAATTTTATATTGTAGGTAGTATAAATGATTCAGCTTATCAATACTCTTGTACTACCGCATGGGACGTAAGCACTGCTTCCTATGACGGTGTTGCGTATAGTATTTTAACACAAGATACGACAAGCCATGATATTCAATTTAAATCAGATGGTACTACATTTTATGTTTTAGGTGAAGCTAGCGATACGATCTATCAATACTCATGTCTACTACAATAAACAAATAGAACATATTAAAAATGAAAGGAAGTTACATCGGTAAAAAACCCTCTGGTTACAGCGCCGTCTCTGCCAGTAAAACAGGGGCTTGGGAAATTTACGACCAGGGGCAAATGGTACGTGATACCCAATGGACCGGTCAACCGTGGGAGGTGAATAACGGATATTACCTAAATAAAAAATGGACGGTTGGGTTAAGTGAAACAACGCCCACCGATGTTCAGTTTAATGATGATGGAACTAAACTTTATATTATAGGTACTTCTGGAGATACAATTTTTCAATACTCTTGTTCTACAGCATGGGATGTAACTACAGCTTTTTACACAGGTAAATCTTTTAGTGTTAATGCGCAAGAAAGTACTCCAAATGGATTATTTTTTAAATCTGATGGTACCAAGTTTTATATTGTAGGCCAAACAAATGACACTGTATATCAATACTCATGTGCTACTGCATGGGATGTAAGTACTGCTTTTTATGATCTTAAAGCATTTAGTGTTAATGCACAAGAAGGAACCCCGCTTGGATTATTTTTTAAACCGGACGGCACTAAGTTTTATATTGCAGGTGTTAACGGTGTTACGGTTTATCAATACTCCTGCGCTACAGCATGGGATATAAGTACTGCATCTTATGATACTAAATCATTTAGTGTTTTTGCACAAGATTCAGGGCCAAATGGAGTATTTTTTAAATCAGATGGTACTAAATTTTATGTTGTCGGCTCAGTTAGCGACGCAGTATACCAATACTCATGCGCCACGGCCTGGGACGTAAGTACAGGATCTTACGATACTAAATCTTGCCGACTTTCTGGTATAGAAGGATCCTCTACTGGTTTATGTTTTAAATCTGATGGAACTAGATTGTATGTTATTGGTACTGATCTTGACTTAGTAATTGAATTCACCTTGTCTACTGCCTGGGATGTTAGTACTAACAATAGAGCTGGCGGTGTGTTTTATGTGGGGGGACAAGATACGGTTCCACAGGATGTTTATTTTAAATCAGATGGCACTAAGTTTTATGTTGTAGGGGACACTAATAATACTATTTATCAATACTCATGCGCTACAGCATGGGATGTAAGCACAGCATCTTATGACACCAAATCGTTTAGTGTTGCTGCGCAAGAAACACTACCTTTAGGTTTCTTTTTTAAATCTGACGGCACTAAGTTTTATATTGTAGGTCAAGCAAATACAAGAGTATATCAATACTCTTGTGCTACAGCATGGGACGTAAGTACTGCGTCATATGACACTAAATCTTTTAATGTTGGAACGCAAGATACAATTCCAACTGGATTATTTTTTAAATCAGATGGTACTAAGCTGTATGTTGTAGGGGACACTAATAATACTATTTATCAATACTCATGTGCTACAGCATGGGATATCAGCACTGCCTCTTACGATACCAAATCGTTTAGTGTTGCTACACAAGAAATAAATCCATATGGATTATTCTTTAAAGATGATGGTACTAAATTTTATATCATAGGACTAAATACTCCAAGAGTTTTTCAATACTCATGTGCTACAGCATGGGATGTAAGTACTGCTTCATATGATAATAAATCTTTTACGGTTTCCGCAACAGACAATCAAACATACGGTTTATTTTTTAAATCAGACGGCACTAGACTTTACGTTGTAGGTGCAGCGACTGATACTTTATTTCAATACGACCTACCCCTGGCATGGGACGTGGTTAATGCTGGGTTTGGCATTAAATCTTTTGCGGTAAACTTACAAGATGACAACCCAACTGAAATAACTTTTAGCTCAGATGGCACCAAGCTTTATTTACTTGGCAGTCAAAATGATTCGCTTTATCAATACACATGTTCTACAGCATGGGATGTAACTACTGCGGTTTTCAATTACAACTCAAGTGGTGCTTACGGACGTGCTCGTGTTACTACGCAAGAAACAGCTCCCCATGGATTATCTTTTAAATCTGATGGTACTAAATTTTATATTGTAGGACAAACAAGTGATACGGTATTTCAATACTCATGTGCTACTGCGTGGGATATTAGTACTGCATCTTATGATGCCAAATCATTTAGTATTTCTGGACAGGAAACACTATCACTTGGATTATTTTTTAAACCAGATGGGTTAAAATTTTATGTTGTAGGCCTGGCAAATACAAGAGTATATCAATACTCATGTGCTACAGCATGGGATATTAGCACTGCATCTTATGACAGTAAATCTTTTCTTGTTAGTTCACAGGAATCATCTCCAGCCGGAGTATTTTTTAAATCAGATGGTACTAAGTTTTATATTGTAGGCAGCTCAAATAATACAGTATTTCAATACTCTTGCGCTACAGCATGGGATGTGAGCACTGGTTCTTATGACAGCAAATCTTTCAGTGTTTCTTTACAATCAACATCTACAAATGGGGTGGTAATTGATGATTTAGGAAGATTTTTATACATTGTCAGTGCATCACCCACACCATACTCTATGTACCAATATTCTTTAGTTTAATTTACAAATTACAACAACCGGAATTTTTTTAATAAATCAATAACTGGTTGTAATTGTTTTAATTTATTGTCAATATTTACAAGTAATACTTCAATTTTTTTAATACGCGTAATCACCTCATCCACACGTTCCGTAACCGGAGACGCTACATCTAGCAACTCATCTCCTAACATCTTGCCGAAATCCATGATTTAATTATTCATCTATGGATAAACTACTCCCACCTAATATTCAATTCCCACCAATACCGCCATTACCAAAGCCAGCCTTAGATCTACCGCGTATTGAAGTCCCAAGCTACGCACCAATCGTTCTTCCCTACTCAGGGGAAACCAACATACCAAAACAAACTAGTGCGTCCGAAGAACAAAAGACCGCCCCTGAGAACCAGAAGAGTCAACCAGCTGCCCCACCACCAGTAGCGGCAATAACCCCACCAGTAACATCACAAGAACCACAAGAGATTGAACCAACGCCTTTGTTAAAGCCTGAATTAAATAACCCACCTCAGCCAAAAGAAACAACTTCTATAACTCTACCTGGAACTGATATACAAATTCCCGTACCAAGAGCAGAGATTATTAGTGCAGCTGCAACAACAAGCGTAATAAGTGTTGTAGCTACCTTATCGGCAACAGCAACGTTTAAACATTTGGTAACAGTATTCAAACCAATTATTACTCAGGTTTTAAAACGAATACAGAAGTTGCGGGGGAAGAAGACTTTAACGTGGTCACGGCAGCGGATGGAATTACGTCAGCGCAAACGAGTGCATAAGGAGATTCAGGGCGGATAACAAAACCAGACTTATAAAACTCAGCGCATTTAAGAAGTCTTACCAATTCATAATCTAATCTTTCTTTGGATAACTTACTACGTCCTAATTCTTTACACAAATTAACAGCTTCTTTATCTAATGGAACACTAAAAGATAATTGCATTCCATAATTACCTGAACTTGCTTGTTGATTAAATTGGGAATTACCAATATAAAAAGGAGTGAACACTACAGTTGGACCGCTACATACAAGACCAGGGCTAAATGATTGCTGGTTAAAACTACCTTGGTTTATTTGGACGGCTTGGTTTGTAACGCTACCAAAAGAACTTGCCTGGGGATTTGCATTGACATTAGTATTACCAGTCTGCCCCAGGGCTGGTGTTATTGCGAGAAGACAGACAACGAGTTGGTAGTAGAAGTAGTGGTGATAGTGCGGTTTAAATCCGTAGTGCTGATAATGCCCGCGTTTAGTTTTACTTCGCTGAAGCTGAAGTCTTTTGTTGGATCTGTCACCGCATAGGTTGTAGTAGAACCAATCACACCAGAGGGGGCGATATTGGAACCTGTTACAGAATATTGAGTGCCACCATAGGTTTCGATTCGATAAGTTTCGGTAATGTTTTGGGAGCTGACTGTTGTTGAGTTGACTGTTCCTGTTGTGAAGTTGGGCGTTACCACTTGAGAAAAGGCGGGGGCACCTATTAAAAATGTTAAGAAAGCTAGTAATTTCCACATGTTTTTAAATTGAACCAGGGCATGCTTTAAGTTTATCACCGGGTAGAATTAAATCAGAAAAAATATAAACATGAAGATCTCATCTAAGGGCCTTAAGTTAATCAAAGAATTTGAAGGATTGCGCCTTGATGCTTATTATTGTTCATCAAACGTCCTTACAATTGGCTATGGATCTACTGGTAGTCATGTACGTCAAGGCATGCATATTACCGAAAAAGAAGCAGAAGATCTACTAAAGAAAGATCTTACGCGTTTTGAAGAAGGTGTCTCCAAATTAATTTCAATCCCTCTCAGTCAAGAACAATTTGATGCCCTTGTATCGTTCGCATTTAATTGCGGTAACGGTGCACTGGAAGAATCAACACTTCGTCGCAGGCTTAACGCAAAAGAAAATCCAAATACTGTTGCACAGGAAGAATTAAAGCGTTGGACCAATGGTGGTTTAGCAGGTCTTGTACGTCGCCGCAAAGCTGAAACTGATTTGTTCTGCAGTAGTTCTGCAGTTTCGCCAACAAATAAAATAATTACCATTACCGCTACACACGATACCCTTCTCAAGAAGGAACCCGTTGCTGGTGCTGAGTTAGCAGCCAATGAAAAAGCTAGTATCAGCAAAGGGAAAACGTACGAAAACGCTAAAATACTTAAAGAAGAATCCGGTCACGTCCAAGTTGAATTACCGTTTGGCTCTGGTACTTGGTGGGTGTTTCCTGGTCATTGGAACGGGTTGGGTGGTGATACCCCAGCTGCTACGCCTAGTGCTGCTACTGGTGACATTAAACTTGCTGTCCCAGAATGGTTGCAAACCGACAACTACACCCAAGCTGGTCGCACCTGCAACTCCTCAAGTTGTGCAATGTGCCTTGCCTTCCTCAAGCCAGGTGCTATCAAATCCGATGATGAATACATCAAAAAATTAATCTCGGGTGGTTTTGGCGATACAACCGACCATGGTGCACAGGGTCGCCTACTTAAAAGCTACGGCCTTGACTCCACTTGGCACACCAACCTAGGCTTTGCAAATCTTGAAAAAGAACTGAAGGCTGGCCGTCCGGTTGTTATCGGCATCCTCCACCGTGGCACCTTATCAACCCCCACTGGAGGCCACATGCTCGTAGTGCGTGGTCTTAAAACCAACGGTGACTTTATCGTCAACGATCCCTACGGCTCAGTTAATGACGGATATTCAGGCCCCCCAGAAAATGGTAAGGGTGCTGTCTACACACGTAAGATGCTTCAATCCCGCTGGTTACCCGAAGGACCTACATCAGGTTGGGGACGTACTTTCCAGCCATGAAAATTAAATTAACTCCAACACAACTCAGGTCTTACCTCAGCACACTTATACCAGCCGGTGTCCTTACCTGGGCGCTGGCTGTGTTAACAATGAACTATATCGGGATTGCAACTAAGATTGATGCAGCGTTTATTTCTAGTTTGGTAACTAGCGTGCTTGCCGTTTATGGCGTATCACGCAAAGAAGAAGAAAGGAAAGAACCAACAGTTGGTCCTGCGCCAAGGATCGATTCAATTCCTGGAACACCAACCCCTAGACGCGGGCGTCCCCCAGGTAGCAAAAGTCAACCCAAAGCACCGCCCGTATTACCGCCTACTCCTTAATCAACGCATTTTTGCTTTGCCAATTACCAGGGCTAACATTTCAATTACCTTATAAATACGACGCACAATTGTATCGTCTTTAGGAGTAGGCGTTAATGCAGTAATTACACTAGCTGCAGCATGAACCGCAAATGCAGCATCAACATACTTAGTAATTCCCATGACCAAAAGAAATAATTTTCTTTATTCTATCTAACGTTTTTTATAAAAGAAAAAAGATTTATGTTCCTCTGATATCTCCCAGTTGCTATCTTCATGCATTTTAAACCATCGTTTCCACACCCGAAACTGTTTATCTGGCACTGTTGATTCGCAACGTAAACAGATTGAATCACCCGCAGGGATCTCATCTAACCAGTGGCGCACTTGACGTATTGCGATAGCTTGAGTCTTTGGCCCAAACTTACCGGTCAAAGACATATCCAGGCGGCGGACCCTGGTAGTCAAACGGCGACTCATCCACTGGTTTATTTGTTTCATGCTTTTTCCCACTGCCATACTCGCCAGCCATATACAGCCCGAGCCAGTCTTGATCCACGGAATCAAACGCAGTTTTAGGATCATTTTCTGGGGCAAAAAAATCGTCCCAGTCTTTTTGCATCGTTTTATTCTCATTGTTAATAGTCACAAGTCAAACATCTTAGCTTCAGCAGCCCAAGGATTTTCTTCACAATAGCGCTCAAAAGGAGTTAGTGCTTTGTTTTTAACTTCTAGTTGACATTGTTGAAACAATTTGCAAATAAACCAGTTGTAAAAATTAATCATGGGCTTGTTGTAAGGGGTACTAGCACAGCCGGGAAACGATCTGAGTCTTGATGCTCTCGCTCCCATGCTTCAGTCCACTCGCTTAACGAGTGATCATGTATATCATTCACTGTATAAGTATCAGTTATATCAGCCTCAACCAAACTTTCAGTTGAAATATCTTCATAAAGTAAGTAGGTATAATCTTCTAAATCTAAATAAAATTCAGTAACAGGAAACTCAATTACCATTGCTACTTCATAAGAAATAGGCTCATTCCTGGTACTGGAAATACACAGTAAGTATTCACCCACTCCCAAAGGGAAATAACGCTGATCACTTTGATCAAGTCGGTTTGCATTGTATAAGTTATATAAATCAGACTGGGCTGCCATCATATGCCCAACATAGGGATGATATATATCTCCATTAATTGACATCACTACGCTATCAGCGTCAAAAACATTACGACTTTCAATAGGATTTAAATTTAAATCATAAGTAGATAAATTGATGTATTTAGAACGTTCACCACCTTTAGCAAAAATTAACCAACCTGGAGTTAAAAGCCCAATCTTAAACCAATGATTGTAAGCACCTCCACCAAAACCTCCGTTTGAACTGGAGTTTGTATCAGCACGCCCCACAACTTTATTTTCAGGCCCAAGATTTCCTTTTAAATTACGTAAGGAAAGTTGATTGAATGAGCCTAAATTTAAAGGACTATTCTGTGTACGCTGTCTTTGAGGAAACTGATTCCTGGCCATTATTACTTAATTGAAATATAAATCCTATCCTTCATCATACTCGGGAGGTTCCTTAGCGTCTAACGGGTGCGTAATCGTTGGCTTGTAATCTTGTGTAATAATTTCTTGCTCGCGGTTTAACAAACGAGCCCTACTAATCTGCATTAATTTTTCTGCTTTGAATTCAATTTCAAACGGATACGTTTTCTCAGGTGGAAAAGAACGATTCCAACTTGAGACCATATGCAAAGGGTTGCCACACCTTGGATTACCGCAGGCGCGGGTGACGACCATGGAACCCACATCCCCCCAGGCGCACTGATAGATCGCCTTGTGGATGGTCACGTTCTCAGCTTTTTGGTGACTGTATTGAGCCCGGTAGGAAGGCATACACACACGCTTGGGACTGTACGCACCAGAGCTGGTGATGGTCCAACAATCTTCTGGATGTTTAATGTCAATACGTTTCCAAAGTTTTAAATATTTTAGTTTGTAATCATTATGAAGAAAGTTAATATCGAATCCACAATTGTTGCTAAGGATTTTTTTAACGCAGAAGTAACACCAATGATTGGTTGAGTCTCGGATCGTATGACCATGGGGACAATAGTATCCATGATGATACTCGTGAGACTCAAGTTGAGACTTGTCGAGCTGCTCAATGAGCTGCACATACCTGAAAGATGCCTGCTCAACTACGTTTTTGACTTGTCGATGAACATTTGCCATAGGTGCCTGTGCAGACTTTGCGTACTTAGGGTTAATTTTTTTTAGTCTAGAGCTAAATGACGCCGCTGTCGCAAAGTGTACGTGTTTCTCACTTGCGTCTCATAAGACACATACACTATTGTCGTACAGTGTCATCCAGCTTATAGGGGAATAAAAGACCCCCCAAAGTCTGCAATCTCTGTATCCAACCCTGGTCTCAACATAAGACTGAGTGCGTAAATAAAAAACCCCCAGCCGTAGCAAGGGGTTTGGAGACCAACGCGCAGATTTATGTTAGTGCATTAATCATGCGTTTCTCACGACGCTCCTTCTTTTTCTTTTTTTTCTCCACCGGTTCAGGACTTGGTTCTTCTGCCGTCAGTACGTCGTTAAAGATCCCACCAAACTGAGACGCAATTGTGTCCCAATCAAAGCGTGTATCTGTAGCACGCTGATAACAAAGCTCAGCTGTCTCATTAAGTTTCTCACGATTCTCATATAGATCCGTAAGAATCTCCGCCAGGTGATCACTGGAAGGACAGGGCAATTCGCGTGCGTAGTTGACGTCCACATCCACGTGATCACAACGGATAAGGCGCCCGTAGCCCTCAAAGATCTCCTTGCATGACGTATGGTCAGGCACTATTTGTGCAACACGACAGGCCGCGTGCTCAAAATTAACAAGACCCCAGCCTTCCCCTTTACATGTATTGACGCCAATGTCAACAGCATTGTAAATAGAATTAAGAGTCTCAACTTCAACGTTAGGCGGCCCTTCCGTTTGCGCAGTCAAGATGATGCGACCATTCGGATCAAGGCCTTCACGTTGCATAGCCCGTGCGAAAAGAGGCATGATATCCCAACCCTGGTCCTTCAACCCCATATGTAGGTACAGCTGGGTATCAGGTTTATCTTTAGCAAATTTAGCAAAAGCTTCAATAGTAATATCAATCCTCTTGCGAAATTGATTACGGTTACCGTTGAACACAATAAAAATATCATCACTCAAACCCAGGCGCTTACGTGCTTCAGCCTTATCTTGTGGATAGAACTGACTCTTTGTTACACCATGGGGGATAACAGCAATTGGCTGCGTAACACCACCAGCAATAAATTCGTAAGCACCAAATTCCGTGTACGAAATAACCCCATCCCATTTGTTAGCTGTTTCAGCCAAGCACCCCAACCAAGCATAGGAATCCATTGGGGCATACCCAACAAATTTAAACTTCTTTGCTTCGTGTAAATCAGCAATTTGTTTGTACTGTTCATTAATGATCCACATGTCATTAATGGTAAAAACGATATCAGGCTTTTCTTTTTCAACTATCTCCCTAATTCGTTGCTCACCGAAAGGTGCTGTTTGAAACCTGTTGGATGAGGGGTACATTTTGTAGTATTCCTGCAAGGGAGTCGGATCTCCCCACCAGTTATGCCCTAGTACTACAACGTCGTATTCATCACGGATGCGTTCAAGGACATTTTCGGTTACCCGCGCAAATCCAGTCATGGCGACAATATCACCACACCAAAGCAATTTCTTTTTAGTTGTCATTTAAGACGAGATATCTCGCTTTACTATACTTAATTCGTCGGCGTTGTGGACCGTACTAATTCTTTTTCTTTCGCTTTAGTTGATTTAAGTTTGACTTTAAGGAACTCAGCAGCCCTATGAGTTTGAGTGGTATCACCACATGTATATAAGTCAATGGCCGCATACCCAATCTCAGGCCAGGTATGAATACTTGCATGGGATTCTGCCAGCAAAGCCAACAGGGTAACGCCTTGCGGTTTAAATTTCTCACCAATAATCCGAAGGATATTGGCTTTTGCCATCACAAGAGAAGCCTCAAGCAATCGCTGAAGCTCCTCATAGTTATCAAGGATTTCTGGATCACAGTCGTAGAGATCCAGAATTAAGTGGCGACCGTTGCTCAATTGTCTATTGCTTCATCCTCTATTTTTGCATCAGTCTTCCTATCCAGCACATCTCCGTAGTAAGATCGCCACTCTTCTTTATTTAAACCGACTTCCACAATAGATGGATAGTTTGCATATTTAGGGTCGCCTGCCCTACATGCCAGGTTGACAACACGCATGCCACGACTGTCTTTAAATTGGTAGATATTCAATTTCAGCTGATGCATACACACGTCCATCAACAGGGATTCAAACCGGCTGCGACCCAGAATGTTGCTATTACTGGCACGTGAGAACTCACAGTAGCTGGCATACAACCACTTGTCGCAACTCACATATACATTTGAAGAACCACCCGTCGTGTGTTTTGCTAGGCCAATAGGAGCAGATGCCCCCTGGTCAAAGACAATACAGTGTTGCAACCAATCCATAATTTGATTGGATTTAAGGATCTGTTCGCGGTGATGCTTAGCAAAAAACTTAACTTTGTTATTGGTTTCCATCAGGTACTCCCGCATCTCAGTCTCATTCATGTCGAGAACCCAGTTGACCAGTCCAGGAAGGAGGTGAGCAAATTCACCGAACGGTCGCCCACGATCATCCATATCGATGAGTGTTTTTTGTTCTGCAGACGACCCACCAAACACATTATTAAAAGGAATAGTAAGACGGCGACGGGCGAGACCAGAGGTTGGATCAGTTGTTTGAATCGGTTCATTGGCAGTGATCATTACAAGGCCATTAAATTTGAAAGGCTTCTGACTACCGGTCTGAAACTTACGTTCATTACGGATAAGGTCACGCCCAGTCAATGCTTTCAACACTGAAACCGAACCGCCATAGCGCTCAACATCATTGAACAGCAATAACTTTTTCTTATATAAGTTAGCTGTCTCAAACCTGTTTTTCTCCAGATGCTCCAGCGAGGAGATCATGGCGTTGTCATCACCCACCAGGGCATGGGCCAGGTTTGCGTAGGTTGACTTACCCGATTTTCCTGGGCCGACAATCTCAACAAACTTTTGAATATCAGAACAACTCAGGAGCACCGCCCGCAGCCAAGCTCGCAAGACTTGCACCCTTCCCCAGGAATCATCCTGGACACTTTTGAGCCACTTGATGATGGGTTCACATCCAGCCCCTGGGTCATATGGGTAGGGCAGTTGTTGCGTGATGTGCATTTCCCGACTGAAAGGCAGGAGTTCCCTGGTGTGGATGTTAAGGATTCCATTAGTAAAAAGCAGGTGGTCATTGCTTTCGTACCAGTCATCAAAGATGAGAGTGATACGAAGTTGCTCTAGCACATCGTTGATCAGATTCATGCTGTAGCCATTGTGAAGAAAGTTATCCTTCACCATTTCAAACTTATGTTTGATGTCGCCACGCACCTCATGCTCCGACAGCTGGGACCACAACCCAGGCCCGCGATACTCGTAGATAAAGAATGAGCCTTGCGTTTGGCTGTACCGAAGGTTGCCGTTGTACATTTGCCGAATCACATCCGACACAACATCCGATGATGGGTTCCTTGGCTTCTGGTCTTTGCCTTGTTTCGTGCTTGGTAGCACCGGCACCCTTGCTTGGCGTGTATCAAACACCTGTGCAGGCTGCTCCGGTTGTACCAAATCTTCAAGACCTGAATCCAACAGCTCCTTCTCAAGGTCAACAAGAAGCTTGGAAACATGGTCCAATGTTGCGTCGTCTACATTCATTGCCCGATGATCTTGCGAAGGTTTCCACCCATGTTCTTGGGCGATATGTATTAGTGACCCCAAGCCACGACCCCCTCCTTTACTAAAGGAAAGCCAACGTCTGTGGCACTCACCATCCCTGTACTTATCTGATTGCTTGGACCATTCATCCCAAGCATCGAGCAGGGATTCATCCGTTGAGTGAAGCGTCTGACCAATCGTAATCCAAATGTCGTAGTCATCACAGGCTTCTATAGGCAAAGCCCACATAGCTTCCTGTGCCAGTTGCATGTCACGTTCAACACTAATCTCAGACGTGACTGCAAAATTCTTGCCAACCACACGAGTAATTTCTGTGGCCGGAACCCCCTGCTTAACATTCTTATTGATGATGGCATTCAATAACCAGTCCGGAAATTCTGGTAGCTTGTCACACCACTCAAACCCCTGCCCTTCTGCCGTGTAATAACCGTCAGTCTCAGGGTGTAGACCCATGAGAACTCCCTGGTGCCGAGACCAAAGAATCTCAAGTTTTTCTTTGGCACCCGTCCCGTGCCAGGTGTATTTATTACGGACGAAGTGCTTGTGTTTCTCCCGATTTAATTTGTATAGTTTCCGTTCTCGACCCTCTTTCCCGCTGCAAATGGTCAAGGTAGGAGGCAAAGCGGCATTGAAATCGGTTTCGTCTGCCAGTTCTGTGACGAGTGGGTAGACAGTCGGCCCATCAATGTCAACCCACACCAACCCATACGGATTGTTGTAAGCAGGCCCACCTATGACACCAACTGCTTTACAGTCACCTGCAATAATTTCTTCTTCAATTTCTTTCAGGCCAAAAGGCTTAGCCTGCCAGCCTGTAATGTACGGATCCTTACGTGCGCCGAGTGGCGTGAGCGGCCAGTCAAGTGGGATGAAGTCAAGGCGAATTTCTCCCGGTCGTAGGGACAACTTGTTGGTGCTCGTCATGCGGGGTGCGGGTTGGTCGTAAGGTCCACTCTAGGTTTCTTTGAGGGAATTGGGAATCCTTCAGTAGGGAAAATGCATGAACATGCATAGGTGTTGGAAGACAAAAAATGTCCCCATCCACAGCAGATGCCATGCGTTTGCCTAACGCAGCTATCCATTCCCCTGGAAAAATATGGATTTCCATGGGAGTCGATTTGAGTGTTTTCTTATCCTACGCCGGGTCATTCAGCTACAACCTATAGAAAGTTTAAGAATCAGCAAGTCTAATGAGACGCATAATTTCTAAGGAGAAGTTCGCATATGATGAGAACTGCAGCAATAAAATCATGCAAGTTGCTGGGAAATACTTAGCAGAAGTAGACCCCTCCAATGCAATGGCTAGTGCCAAGATTGAGGGGAAGATCAAAGGATTAAGCCCAGGACGTGCGATGCTACAGGCAAATCCTCGCCTTGCATTTGGCGCAAGTGACCTGGGGCTCAGCCAAAATGAATCCGCCTATTACAGCTAGGTTATTTATTCTTGTTGATAATCTTGAAGATATTGTTTTGCTGCATCAAACAGCTTAGGGTCTTCATTTAATAAACCAATAGAAGTGTTACAAGCCATACACAGAAGCCCTCTTACTTTATTCGTTTTGTGGCAATGATCTACAGCAAAACGTTTAACACCTGTCCTGCCGGGGCTTTTTGTTTTGCAAATCTTACAACAATGCCCTTGTTTTATTAATAAATTTTCATAATCTTTCAATTCAATTCCATATCGTAGCTTTAAACCTGAATTGGTAGAGCTACGCAAATAAGCAGTGCGGTCTTTATTTTTCCATTCTTTATATTTTTTAGCATCGCACGTTTTGCAATTACTTCTAAGCGCTTCCTTGCGCCCAGCTTTACTAAAACAAGAAAAATTTTTTAATTCTTTACACAAAGTACAGATTTTTTCCATCGGTTTAAATTAAATCAGGGTCGTAAACGTTGCAATTTTCAATTTGCGTATAGTATTCCGCAACAATTTGGTACCAGTCAGTATGTAAAGAATCAAGAAACCGCCTAGAAATTTTAAAAATTTGTGTTCTTATGGGCGTTGAAACAAGAATTGCAGCTTGTTGTACTTTTATTCCTAGGGTCTGGGTAATACCTATATCGTACGCAGCTAGTTGCTTAAGTGTCTTTTTAAATTTCATGTGACCCCCCAGCAGGTCTCGCCATTCAGGCGACCCCTTCTCCAAATCCTTAGGCCACTTGCGACTGTAGGGTTTGACGCTGGTTTTTAAATCAGCAAGAGTAAGCTTACCGTTAACCACGCCAATGATGTCAGGAGCGCCAGCCCAAGCCCGCCCTTCGTCATCGCAACCCCACACGCGAGCCACGTCATCAGCGCCAACAGTGAAATTAAATCGCTCCAGAATGGGGGATTCCGCCCAAAGAACCTCCGTAAATTGGTCAAGAATTGATGGCATACCCGACCAAAATTCCGCATAATCCTCCTTGATCTCCGGAGTTTTATTCCCTTTAAGGTACTGTTCCATCCCATAGTGAATTGCAGTACCGCGTTCTGCAGCAGCTTCCTTAACGCCAGGATTTGCCTTGGACCACATCTCCAACTTTTTCTTGTTGGCTTCTGATGCAGTTTCCGAAAGAATTGTGGTGACCGAAGGCGCTGGCCCAGTTTCAAGCGGAGTAACGTAGTGACGTTTGCCATTAAGTGTTATTCGTGCAGGACCACGATTTAAATCTTTGAGGCGACCTTGCCAATCGTTACTCATTTGAGTTTTTTATATTGCTTACAATCTAGTACATGTATCAACGAACTGTATATTTTGCTATGGTTAGTGAATGATCAGCTACAAATTTTTCCATGAGCTGTAAACTAGTACGCTTTTACTATGGCGAACACACCTCCGATGGCTTCAACAAGGTAGCCTTTGACGATTACGACGAAGAAGAAGCTGATCTTCACGAAGAAAAGCTCCAGCAAGAAAAGATTGATTACATCCGCATCGCCCTTTAAAGTTTTATTGTCATGAAAGTTCACAATCCTCCCGCCTCATGGGCAGAATATTTTGAAACCGTTCAACCCCGTCTTAACAAACGTAGTGATAGCTTTCAAAAAATTTTTAAATACCTAAGCGACAAAAAAAATCCGGTCATTGTTGAGACCGGTACGTACCGTGAAGAAGACAACTATGAAGGCGACGGATGCTCTACTCTTCTTTTTGATTCATTTATTGATTACCATGGAGGTAGTGTTTATTCTGTTGATATTGATCCAGAAGCATGTGAGCTAGCCAGAGAAAATACTTTTTTCACCGAGGTAGTTGAGTCAGACTCAGTGGAATTTCTTGGCTCTCTTGAAGGTAAAGTCGATCTTCTCTACCTGGATTCCTACAATATTGATGATTGGAATAACGACTGGGCACCGGCTGCTCACCACCTAAAAGAATTATTTGCAGCTAAGAACTGTATTAAAGAGGGCACCTTGATTGTGGTGGATGACAACATCACCGCACCCAATGGCAAACGCCTTGGCAAAGGTCGTCTTATTTATGAACTGATGGAATCTCTTGGAATTGAACCGTACTTTGATGATTATCAAGTCGGCTGGATCTGGCAAGAAGCAGTGTAGCCTACAGGATACACATGTTCATTACAGGCCCTATACTAAGAGCACCCAAAGAATCTGAAATGGCTTTATCAAATCAAGTAAAAGAATCTGTTAATGCCGCTACCGATTGCTTGCGTGATGCGTTGGCATTTGCTGCTCGCGCAGAACACCCTATTACCATCAACACCCTTTCAGATATCTTAATGCGGCTCGAATCCCTGGAGCACATTGAAGACATTATGGAAAAGTTCCATAAAGCTCAAGAACGTAACATCAACTAATAGCTGGGTTAAAATACTAGAAGAAAAGAAAATAATCCTGATGTCTCAGGAGACTAAGTATACAAAACCTGAGTTACGCGAGAACATTAAAGATCGTGTGATGGCTGGCTCCAAGGGAGGTAAGCCAGGCCAGTGGTCTGCACGCAAGGCTCAACTTGTAGCGCAAGAGTATAAGCAAGAAGGTGGGGGTTATAAGGGAGGTAAGGGAGAAGGGCAGAAATCTTTAGAAAAATGGGGTAAAGAAAAGTGGCAAACCAAAGACGAATACGAGAAACGCAGTAAAGCTAAAGCTGCAGCCAAGAGGTATAAAGATGGCAAGTGATAAGGCGATACAGGACGGATATACCAAGCGTTACCTACCAGAAAAAGCTTGGGCATCATTGTCAAAAGAAGAACGTCAGGAAACAGATCAAAAAAAACGTGCTGCCAGTCGTGAAGGAAAACAATTTGTTTCTAATACGGATGCAGCTAAGAAAGCAGGTCGTGCAGCACGTGCAGCCAAACGTTACAAGAGTAAGTAATTCAATCTATAATTACTGAAGAGATATTTTTAATTATGGCTGAAGGTAAAAAGTTTGTCCCCGGAAAGGGAATGGTTCCCATCGGTAAAGCAGCCCCTGAGAAAGGCGGCAAAAAAGAAGCTGTACCGCCCAAGAAAGGTGTAGTTCCTCCTAAGAAAGGAGAAGTTCCCCCTAAGAAGGGAGCTGTCCCAGCCAAGAAGGCTGTGCCACCTAAGAAAAAATAAGTTACACTTACCGTGCGGACAGTCGAGTCCGTTCCACCTTATAAAGAAGTGTGCTCCGAAAGGGGCGGGTGTGGATTGTTTATTTACCCTGGCCTGAACCGGGGTTTTTTGTTATACTAACTGTGTACCCGTTATGCATTTGCATCGGGTTCAGTGTACTTCCGGCTAAACGGAAGGGTGCGTTCTTTGATCTTGCTAAAGAACCCAGCGGGGATGGGACCCGCAACACGGGATACTCGCTAGGCCCATAGCCTAGAAAGAGGTCCCAAAAATATAAAGGGTGCAGCTAGGGTAACTGCATTAAATGTATCCCGCCCAGAAGTTTGGGGTCGCCCTTACATTCCTAGATGACCTGGACGCAGAATCGAAAACGTATTGAGCGAAATCGTCAGAAGTTTCTTGCGTACAAAAAAACTTTACGTTGTAATCACTGTGAGTTAGCCGATCATCGCGTCCTTGAATTTCACCATATTGGTGACAAAGATTTAAACGTATCTAAAATGGTTAATCATGGATACGGTTGGGACCGCATCCAAAAAGAAATTGAAAAATGTATTCCCCTTTGTTGCAACTGCCACAGGCTTGAGCACTGGACAGATTAACGACCTATTATTGAACCACTGTTTAATAAATTAGCAAATGCTTCGGCTTTAGAACCAAGTTGATCCCACCAAGGGCGACCAACAGTCTTGGTACCAGCAACAGAACCATAAGGAACTTGGACAGGTTTACCACCAAGAATTGCTGTTCCCATACGTGGTTGAATACTAGGTGTTACAGATGATTGAGGTATGGTAGGTTGTTGTGTTTGATTTCGCGTTGTCCAGTCACTACCAGTGCGACCACGATATGCACGATTAAGCGCTTTACCTGTTTCAATTGCACCAAGACCTGCTAGTAAACCGCCAGCCATAGGAAGTGTTCCACCTACAAAAGCAGCAGGACGGACATAACCAGCTGTTGCTAAATTTTGTAATCCTAATTGTGCTCCTGTTCCTACAGCCGAACCAATTGCTGTATTCATAGCAGCAGTTGTTCCAGCTTGCAGATAATCACCTGCAGACAATGCATCAATAACTGCAGGATCCATTGCCGTAAGAAGTCCACCAGTAGCAAAACCACCAAGACCCAAACCTTTTACAGGTTCCCCTGCTTGAAGTAATTTATTTGCCTCTCTTCTTAGTAATTTTTGAGCAGCAAGAGGTCTTAATACATCTCTATTAATAGTAAAACCATAGCCACCAGGGCGGAGAATATCGTCTTTAGATACATTATTAATATCAGTAGGTATTAATCTTGGTGGAATATACGTTTCAGTCGATGCTCCATATTTAGACTTTATACCTTGTTTTTTTCTGTATACATTATCAGTAAAATTTTCGTCAGGTTCTGTTATTACAGTATAAAAACTTTTACCTTTCGATGGCAGTATACCAATATTTTTTAAATCAGTTGCTTTAGCGTAGCCACTTTCTGGATTTAATAGTTGCGATATAGATGGAAATTCACTTATCACACCAGTTACACTAGTGGTAGGCAGCGTAACAGCTTCTCCTACTGCTGGTACAGAACGTGCGTATTTTTCTAATGTTTGATAAGGTGTTAGATTTTCCGCTTTTGCTAATGCTTGTAAATTATCACGTAACAAATCTCCGGGTTTTATTTTAGTTGTTGGATTTTGTGTTTGAAATTTAAAAGATAAATTGCGTTCAGCAAGAAGAGACTGCAAATCACCAGTAGTTAATTCTCCTCTAGCACCGATTAAATCTTTTCTAAAACTAATATCTTTTGATGCAGTAGAGGTTCCCCAAGAAGGACCTGTGCCAGGACCGAGATCTTCATATTGTATAAAATTTGCCCGTGGATCTACGTTTCCGTTTTTTTTAATACTATGTGTGAATAAATAATCGGCTTCTTTAGAAGGGTCCGCATTAATACGAGAAAGATATATAGAAGGATTAGCGCCTGCAAATTTTTCACCTAATCCCCAATTACCTTCTGCATAAGTATATTCAGGATGCCCTGTATTACCCCAGACATAGCCAGCAGTACCTGGGACTTTATTAGAAAGTGTGTTGATTTTATTTTGTAATTTTGTAGCTTTGTTTATATTGTTTTGAATAAAATCTAATTGTTTTGTTATTTCTTCAACGCTACTTGCTGAATACCCTTTGGGTGGCGTAGTAAATTGTTCATATTCATTAATTGTTTTACCAAGTTTATCTGCTAATACTTCTGCATAATCTTTGGCAAAGCGACTAGGATTTGGACCTGGTGTTACCGTAACAGCTTGAATATCTCCTTGCGGAAAAAGTGTTTTGTTTCCAACAGCTTGTTGATAAGAACCTAGTTCAGGACTAGGAGCACCCGGTTTTTCTACCGTTGTTAAATATTCGTTTTTAATTTTATAAGGATCATTTGTATCCCATAAACGTTCGTTTACCTGTGACTGTGTTCTTGGCACACTACCATTTACAAAAATTTCTGGTAATGCGTTAGGAAATATACTAGGTGCTAATTTTTGTTGTGTGTTGAAAGATGCATTTACACCAGGCCTATTTAAAGGAGAAGTCAATGCAAATGGAACAGTAACAGCAGCAGCGCCTAATGCTTCAATTGCATTAGCAGCTTTACGTTTTTCCTGCTCTCTTTGTATAGCCGCAGGGCTATTAGGATTAGCATATTTCCCTGGAAACAAACGTTCTATTGCCATCAGCTATTCCTCAACGTAGCCTTAACCATCCAAGCCGCCTTAAAGATTTCCCCTGCTAATTCAGCTATATAGTTTTGGATATCAATAGCGTGTGCTTTGGCAGCAAGTGTTTCTACTTTTTTGCAGCGCATAGCAAAATCTTCTAAGTTTTTATAGTACGTAATTAACATATCATTTGGTTTATAGCTAGTAACATGTTTAAATTCAGGGCAATCATTAGCTAACCCTTTGGCACACATAGGCATTAGATAATCCATAGACCGTATAAACTCACCTAATTTATCAAACTGATCTTGATGTGCTTCATACTGTTCTTTTAAAAATGCATGCACACCAAAAAAGTTTGGTGCTTCATAATTCAAATGTATAAGATGTGCTTGTGTTCTTAGTTCTGTAAGTTGAGCACACAACGAAATACATTGCTGGATAAAAGTACCAATATCACCAGCTTTTGATTTAGCAGGAGCCTTGGGTTTATCCTGGGGCTGAGGGATCGGTTGATCCTGGGGCATTTCAGCAAGTTGATATTGTTGGGGCGCAGGCGGATACATAGTCAAATACCTTATCTTCTTAGTCTACCAAAACTTAACTGAAGATTTTACAATAGTTTTATGCAGTAAAATTAAAATAGAAAAAAAACAAGCGTCATGTCAGTACGGCCACCCGACATTTTTTTTAAAACATATCCACAATTAACAGCACCTGCTTCTGGGGACTCCACGTCTGTTTATTTGCCCCCTTCTATTGTTGCAAAGAATTTTACGTTGTTTGTTACGATAGCAAGCGTTAACACTAACGTTATTGTTGCTTTGGAAGGTTCTATTGATGAGACCAACTGGTCTAAGATAATTGCCAATACAACTATTACTGCTAATGGCACAACTCATTACAACGTAGCCAACCACCCGGTCAAATTCATTCGTCCTGTTTTTGTTTCTGAATCAGGCGGCACAGCGGCAACAGTATTGTTTTCAATTGCCGCAGCAAATTAAATAGCCATAGTCCCTTGGCTCAGTGCATATAACATTGTGCTTGCCGCACATGTCACAAGTGTCATAGTGCATAGTGGCGTAATGATTTGGTGGGCCTACGTACTCACCATCTTTATACCACTTGCCGTGGGCTACGCCACAATCGTGGCATACCCAGGCAATAGATTGTTTAATCATTTGACTAACTTAGCAAACTCTTCAACTGAACCAAGTTTAGTTACGTCAAGAGTTGCGTTCCAACTATAATTACCTTTCCTGGCAGTCAACTCGTAAATAAAACCGTCTACTGTAATACGAGTACAATAAACATCTTTAGCTTCATAGGCCATCCTATCTAATAATTCTTTTTCATCTCTTGCTTTATTGGACGCAAGATTGTATTTTTTCCATTGTTTAAAAAGTTGTAATGGTGTAGGTGTTTTCATTTAAGTCCAGCCAATAGATCTAGAAGTTCACTGGTTTTGTCATGTTCTTTTTTTGTATAGTCAAATTGACTTCGCACAGCTTCAAAGAAACAATCAAAGATTTCTTTACCACTTAACTCTTCAAATGCACCACAAAGTGTGTCAAGAAAATCATCAACAATTTTTTGTTTGGCCATTGTTTGTTGTTTTTTAGTTGCTTCAGTTAGTTCATCAATCAACTGATCTGAGTCT
>Ga0209500_10001101_pt1 | contig 21240 bp, 17 predicted proteins | sample S_140212_EF_Meta_FD_187323 | JGI IMG/M metagenome (GOLD analysis project Ga0209500, IMG submission 187323) | Freshwater microbial communities from Lake Simoncouche, Canada to study carbon cycling - S_140212_EF_MetaG (SPAdes) (version 2) | ecosystem: Environmental > Aquatic > Freshwater > Lake ... | reverse complement strand
TATGACCGTCGAGTTCTTCGACACCGACGCCCCACTCACCGTCGCAAACTTCTGCAAGCTCGCCAAGAGCGGCTTCTATGACGGGCTCACCTTCCACCGCGTGCTCCCCAATTTCGTGATTCAGGGTGGATGCCCCAAGGGCACCGGCACCGGCGGACCGGGCTGGACCATCAAGTGCGAAACCTCCGGTGGCAACCAGCGCCACGATCGCGGCGTGCTTTCCATGGCTCACGCGGGCAAGGACACCGGCGGATCGCAGTTCTTCGTGTGTCACAGCCGTGAAGGCACCGCGCACCTTGACCGTGCGCACACCTGCTTCGGCAAGGTGATCAAGGGCATCGAAGTAGTGGACAAGATCAAGGCCGGCGACAAGATCGTTTCCATCGAAGTGCAGGACTAAGTTCCCGCGCACCACGCGCGACATGTGAAAAAAGACAACGCGGGGATCGGCGACGTGCCGATCCCCGCGTTATTTTGTTTGTTACTGAACTGACTCTCAGTTCTTCGTTGCTGGCTTGGCCTGCATCGCGGGTGCTGGGTCCGTGTGGTGGTGAACCAACTTCCACTCACCCTTCTCAAGCCGGAAGACATTGGTGGCTCGGAATCGCAGATTGACGGGCTTGCCGTCGATGACCTGATTGCTTCCCACTTCCATGCACGTGGTGAAGCCCATGTCCGCACCGACCGTGACGGTCAGGTCTTCGCAGACGAGCGTGCCGCCCATCTTCATGGCTGCTTCCTTCTTGAACTGCGCCTCAACAGCCTTCCAACCAACGATCCGGTCCGCCGAAGGTCCAAAGTCACTGACATCCGGCTTCTGCGACCAAACGTTGTCCATCATCTCGGCGTTGCCAGCGAGCACCATGTTGATGGCCAGATACAGCTCACTGTTCGCAGCGCGCAAGGCTTGCTCGGGGGTGGTCTTCTCGTCAGTCTTGTCGCCAGAAGTGGCGATCTTGTGAACCATGCGAGCGGCGCAACCGGTGAACAACGTTGCTGCAATAAGAGAACATGCGAACAGGGTGATCGAGCGAATAGGTGATTTCATAGAGAGTGATACTACGACAATCAGTGAGTGCTGCACACGACAGCGCCCTGGCCAGAAGCCAGGGCGCTGTGAAAGTTCATACAACAGTCATTGGAGCCATCGGCTCCGCTGACATCAGGCTGGGCAGTTGCCCCAAGCGGCGAGCAAGATGCCCAGATCGGCGCCGTTCACAACGCCGTCGAAATTCAGGTCACCGATGCATGGGGTACCAGAACAGAGGCCCCACGCTGAAAGCTGGATGCCCAAGTCAGCGCCGTTGACCACGCCGTCGTTATTGAGGTCGGCGATGCATGGCAGTACTGATGGGTTGCCAACGGTGCCATCACTGTTGATGCGCGCCGCAAAGATGTCACTGGGTCCGCCAGCGTTCGCCTGCCATGCCAAGATGCTGCCGGTAGTGCACGGACTTGCGGAGAAGCGATACTTCTGGGTGGAGTCCGATGCGAAACTTGACTTCCATGCAACGGTGCCGTCCGTGTTCATGCGGGCAGCGATGCCGTTGCCGACCATCGCGGACGCATAGTTCACGTAGGAAACGCCCACGCCAGTGCCGAGTTTCATGGCTGCACCAGGAGTACGGTCGTAGACCACACCTGCGGATGCCGGCGAGTAGTCCTCAACCATCACGCCGGTGGCGGCGTCCCATTGTGCAACACCGGCCGAATCGAAGCACTGAGCGCCGATGCCGTACCAGACAATGCCGGCGATCGAAGCCGACGCGGCCTTGTAGTAGGCATACACGCGGTTGTCAGCACCAAGAACGATCACCGGATTAGTGCGATTGACCGTTGCAGTGGCGCCACCGAAACTGGCGGTGGTGGAAGTAGCTACCAACACGCCATCCACACCGAATGTCATGGCACCAGTGCTGCCATCAACATGCTGCACGCGGCAGTTGAGCGGGTTGGTCGTGTACCAAGGAAGGTAACCGCCGCCCGCGCCATCGGAGATGAAGTCTGGGAAGTTGCCGGTCTGGATATTGAACTGACTCGCCACTGCAAATCCCGCTACGGTGCCCCACGCAATGGTGCCGTCAGCGCTGATCTTGCGAACGCGCAGGATCTTGTTACTGAAGTTGGTGGTGTAGCGCACGGTTGAGAGCAAGACGGCGCCGTCCGTGGATGGCTGCATGCCGGCAGTCATCTGCTTCGCACCGACTTCGCTGACGTAGATAGTGGAGACCACCGCACCGGTCGTTGGATTCACTCGGGTGACTGAGCTATCGAAGCCCACTCCGTGAGCGGCCCACACAAATCCATCGGAAGCCACCACGCATCGGCCGTTGCCGAGGTTGGCGTAGTTGGTGTCGGCGGCGGTGTAGAGCGGAGTCGCCCAGCGGATTGCACCGCTTGAGTTGACTGAGGTCATCCGAAACTGCGCGAATCCCGTCACGGGATCAAGCGAGTTGTAGCAAACGTAGACATTGCCGGACGAATCGCTCGACATGCCGTAGTCAGTGGTGGAAGTGAGGGCAGCTGGGCGATCCTCAGCCTGGGTTGTCCAGACGATTTGACCGGTCGAATTAACGCGCATCACGTAAACGTCGTAGCCAACGCCTGAGAAGTACGAGATGTACTGGTCGCCGTTCGGCGCGGTTGCCATCTTGGTCTGCACGTCGTCGTTCGCGGTGGTAACGAGCGCGTCTGGAGTTGCAGGATCTGAGGAGTATTGGGCGGATGCGAGTGGCGCGAGAGCCAAGAGGGCCGACGCGAAAACGATAGATGTGGGGCTGGAGCGCATGGTGGATCAATCATGCCTCCGTGAGCAGGCATGAGCAAGCAGTGAAGTCCAATTGTTGTAAATATTTTCACTTGGATGTCCGTGAATCTCATGACAGACTGCACAGATGATGGCGATGAAACCGAGGTAAGAGATTCGTGAAATCCGCAGCAAAAACTAACCCAAATACCCAGCAAGGAAGCCGTGATTCCACGCTCGGTGGCGTTGCTTCGGACCGACCAGAAGTAGGCATCGCCGCGGGGTTAGCCTCCTCCCTACGACGCCTGTTTGCAGAGATACCGGACGCGCCGCGGCGGCCGTCGGCGCTCGCCACGCACCTGGGTGTCAGCCGGGTGCTCATCAGTCGGACCCTCGGTGCTATTGCGCTCACCAATCCATTGGACACGCTGCAGCGGGTGCCTGGACCGGAGACCCTGCGCGGCATCGTTGAGGCAGCGGTGACTAAAGGTGCGCCGCCAACGACGGCGGATGCGGCCATTGATGCCATCGAACAGTTCAGTCGGATCATCCGCGATTCATTCGGCACGCGCGCCGCACTCAACGCGGCGATCTGCGCCAATCAACCGGACATGCAGCGGCGCCTGGAACTTGACAGCCGCTACCGCGTCTTCAAGGGAATGCGCGAACTGCGCGGCGTGGAGGCTGCCACGTGGCTCTCCACCACGTTCGTAGCGCCGAATCATGACAACCCCGCCATGCTGTCCGCTACCGTGCTGCAAGGATTCATTGCACTGCGCCGGCTGCGCAACGATGTTCCGGTCAACTTTGCGTTTGATGCGATCGGTGCCGTAGCCAACGCGCACACCGACGCGGTAGATGTTCCTTCAAGCACCCTGTCGCTTGAGGATCTCTATACCCACAAGCCCGCAGTACTTGATGTGGACACCATGGGTGGAAAGATGATGTATCGCCTGCGGCAGTCGGGGCTCGGTAAGCATGCACTCACGGACATGCTGGCCATGGTGCGTGTGCCGGAATGGCGATCGCGATTTGCGCGACCGGATCGACCATTGGTGGGGCCGTTCGCGCAGCCCACTGCGCCGGTGAAACTGCTGGTCTTTGATCTGTTGGCGCCGGCCGGGACGTTCACCGAAGAATCACCCCTGCTCAGTGTCTATGCCCCAAGTATGCGCGGCGCGGCAAACCCCAACGATGCATGGCGCGACATCGACCGCGCCTCGGTTCCAGAGACGGTGGAGATATTCAAACCGGGCGAACAGTCGTTCGAAATGCCTGAGATACCCAACTATCGGCAAATGCTTGCACGCGTCGCCGGGGAGATGCGGCAAGACTTAGACGCACTACAACTGTATCGAGTGCGGATGGCGTACCCGGTCTTTGGATTCCAATTCGTCATTTCGCTCCATCTTCCGGCGGGCCCCGCGCCGATAGAGTGAGCGTTGCGAACCCGCTGACGAATCGATGCTACGCCTACACGAACTGGCCCTTCCGCTTGAGCACCCTGCCGACGCACTGCGTCCAGCGATTCTGGCACGCCTTGGCATCCCGTCCGCCGATCTGTTGCGATTTGAAATTTACAAACGCGGCATCGATGCGCGCAAGCCGTACGCCATTCTCTTCGTCTATACGGTGGATGTAGAAGTGCGTGATCCAGACGCTGTGCTTGCGCGTGCCAAGCGCAACGCAAAGTTGGGTATCACGCCCGATACGGATTACAAGTTTGTTGCGCGTGCCACAGCAACTTCAGCACAATCTCCGCGACCGATCGTGATTGGCATGGGGCCAACGGGACTGTTCACTGGATTGATCCTGGCGCAGTCTGGCTTTCGCCCGTTGATCTTGGAACGCGGCAAGGCCGTGCGCAAACGCACCAAGGACACGTTCAAGATGTGGCGACAAGGCATCTTGGATACTGAATCAAACACGCAGTTTGGCGAAGGCGGCGCCGGCACATTCTCCGATGGCAAGCTGTACAGCCAAGTGAAGGATCCAAAGCACTACGGGCGCAAGGTGCTTCGAGAATTTGTGGCATCGGGCGCACCCGAGGAGATTCTCTTTGTCAGCAGGCCGCACATCGGCACCTTTCGCCTGGTGGCCATGGTGGAGCGGATGCGCGCCAAGATCATTGAACTCGGCGGCGAAATTCGCTTTGAAAGCCGCGTTGATGACATTGAGTTTGCAGAGATTGCCAGCACGCGTGACGGGGAGCGGTCGCAGCGCGTCCAGGCGGTCGTGCTTGCCAGTGGCGAACGTATTGCAACCAATCACTTGGTTCTAGCGGTTGGGCACAGCGCGCGCGATACCTTTGCCATGCTGCATCGCCACCACGTGCACATTGAGGCGAAGCCGTTCTCCATCGGATTCCGCATTGAACATCCACAGTCGCTCATTAATAAGTGCAGGTACGGGAGCAATGCTGACAACCCGCTCTTGGGCGCTGCTGATTACAAGATGGTGCATCATGCGCGCAATGGTCGGTCTGTCTACACATTCTGCATGTGCCCAGGCGGTACGGTGGTTGCAGCAACATCCGAAGAAGGCCGCGTGGTCACCAACGGCATGAGTCAGTATTCGCGCAGCGAGCGCAATGCGAACGCCGGCATTGTGGTGGGCATCACTCCGGAAGAGGACTATCCCGGCGATGCGCTCGCAGGAATTGCATTCCAGCGTTTCTGGGAATCACGCGCATATGAACTTGGTGGACGCAACTATGAAGCGCCGGGCCAACTTGTGGGTGACTTCTTGGCAAGGCGGCCATCCACTGCGCTTGGCACAGTGACTCCTTCATATACGCCTGGGGTACATCTCTGCGATCTTGCCAGTGCGCTTCCGGACTATGCGATCACTGCCATTCGCGAGGCGATTCCTGCATTTGCCAAGCAAATCAAGGGCTTTGACCTGCACGACGCCGTGCTCACCGCGGTGGAGTCGCGCACCTCATCGCCTATTCGGATCACGCGCGATGGTGATGACTTTCAGAGCCTCAACACGCTGGGACTGTTTCCAGCGGGTGAAGGCGCGGGCTACGCGGGAGGCATTCTTTCCGCGGGCATCGATGGAATCAAAGTGGCTGAAGCAGTGGCTCTCAGCATGACCACCGCTTCGTGACAGTCGCATGACCACTTCGCGCCGGATACAGTTGGGCGTATATGAACCGCTCCACATGCACTCTCGCCGTGTTTGCGTTGTTGCCGATCCTTGCGCTTACTGGCTGCAAGACTCCGGAGTGGGTGGTCCCAACCGAGACAGAACGCACCGCGCTGGAGACTTCTATCAAAGCGGAACTGTACGCGCTGGAATCGGTGCAACTCACTGAAGAGTCCATCTATCCAGTACTTGATAGCTTCCTAGCCAAGCACCCCGACGCATACGGCACCACGTTCGCGCTTGACCCGGCCTATGCGGGGAAACAATTGGCGCCGTACGCGTACCGCCGCAATGGAACCATTGCGCACCGGACACTGGCGGTTGACGGCTACGACTATCCGATACTGGCGTGGTTTGCGCTGCCACGAAAGTCTGGCAAAGCCATGTGGTCTGAGCCGTACTTTGATGCTGGCGGTGGCGATGTAGAGATGATGACTTTCTCGGTGCCGGTGACCAAGGAGGGACGGTTCATGGGGATCCTGACGGCGGACTTTGAGCTGAAGGAAAAAATCGCTGCACCAGTCAATAGCACTGATGTACTCGGCGCGCCGATTGCCGCGGCGGATGCGGCTGGTTCGTGGACGCTTGTTGATGATGAGAATGTGACCTTCGACGTTGTCTTGGCGCCTGACGGCGGCGCGGTGAGCAACTGGTCGAAAGGCCCGCACGGAGCGCGCGGCGAATCAGGGCGCTGGGTGATTGCCAATGGGCGCATCGTCATTGATTACGTGGACGGGTGGCGCGATGTGATCTTGCGTAAGCCGACCGGTGAACTGGCGAAGCGCTCGTGGGGACCTGGCGTTGCGCGAGATGGGGCACCCAGCAACTTTGGGCAGGCGGTGCGCACCGCGGCGAGTTACGCCTCGTGGATCGGGGTGTACGAACTACCGGTAGCGCAGTCGACCACTGGCGAGAAGTTTGCCATTGCCATTCAATCGAGCCATGTGGCATGGAAGACCATCGACGAAGTGAAGGTGGGATGCTGGTGGATTGCTGATGGCTTTCTGCGGATTCGCTGGGCCAACGGATGGTGTGATGAACTGCATACCCTGGGCGCTGATTACGAGGTGCGCTCGTGGAAGCCGGGTACTCCAGCTGATGCCAATGGAAGCCCAGCCGGACCGCCAACCAACACGGGTCGTGCAAGCCGCGCAAAGTGACCACCACGGGCAGTGACGTGTACGCATTGCTGTATTCTTGCTGCGCGCCATGCTGATCTCCCACAAGTATCGATTTATATTTCTGCGCACGGAGAAAACCGGCAGCACTTCGGTGCTGCATGCCTTGCGCGAACTATGCGGCATCAGCGTGGCGGAATTGGCCGCCGGCGCACCAGAGCGTGACGATGTTGTGCGCGGCCACCGCGGCACCTTACGCCGCTGTTTCCCGAACATCTTTGGATTGTGGTTCCATGCCAATGCCCGCCAAGTTCGATCCGTGCTCGGTGAGGAGAAGTTCCGCGACTACTTCAAGTTCTCCATCGAGCGCAATCCGTGGGACCGACAGATCTCGCTGTACTCGCACCGCCACAAGAAGCGCGGCGTGCAAGACCTCAGCAATTTCGACCGCGATATGTGCTCCCCGCTGTGGCGCGCCATGCATCACTCGCGCTTAGACAACTGGGGCATTTACTCCATTGATGGCAAGCCGTGCTTTGACTACATGATCAAATACGAGCAGCTTTCGGAGGGATTTGAAGAGGTGCTGAGTCGCATTGGTGCCAAAGGTAAGGTGCAGTTGGCGCACCGCAACTCCAGCGACCGCAAGGATGGGGGCGACTACCGAGCCCTGTATTCGCCGCAGAGCCAAGCACTGGTTGCGCAGTGGCATGCCCGCGAGATCGAAGCGTTTGGATACACATTCTGACGGTAGTAGCGCGTGAAACACCACCATTGAACTTGAGGACACCAACACCATGACCGACGAAACCGATGAATGGACCGTGATTGTCAAAGACAGCAACGGAACCCTGCTCAACGAGGGCGATGCGGTTGTGCTGATCAAGGACCTGAAGGTGAAGGGCGCAAACACGACGATCAAGCGCGGCGCTACCTACAAGAACATCCGCCTCACTTCCAGCGCCGAAGAAATCGAAGTACGCGATGGCAAGGGCACCTTTGTTCTGAAGACGTGCTTCCTCAAGAAGGCGTGATGGAATTGCCGAGCGTCAAGCCGGTTGGCGCGCCGGCACGCGCCACACTGCCGCTTATGGGGGTGCGTAGTGTCACCGTGGAGTACCCCGGCGTGCGTGCCCTTGATAACGTCACCGTGGACTTCATGGCTGGTGAAATCCACGCCATTGTTGGCGAAAACGGCGCCGGTAAGAGCACGCTGATGAAAGTGCTCTCCGGAGCGCTCACGCCGAATGCAGGGGAGTTACTCCGCAACGGCGAGCCAAGCACGCTGCGCGGTCCGCGCGCCGCGATTCGCGCGGGCATCTCCATGGTGCATCAAGAGCTCAATCTTGTTGCCACACTCAGTGTTGCTGAGAACGTATTGCTGGGTCGCGAACCGACATTTCTGGCAGGAATTGCTGTGGACCGCTCGCAACAACGCGAGCGCGCCCGGGCACTGCTAGCCATGCTCGGCGCAGAGATGGACCTTGACCGCGCCGTGAGTGAACTCTCCATTGCCGACTGCCAGTATGTGGAGATTGCCAAGTGTCTCGCCAGTGAAGCACAAGTGTTGATTCTTGATGAGCCAACCGCGGTCCTTGGCGAACATGAGGCCAGCAAACTTCTGCAACTGTTGCGTCGCTTGCGTGACGAGGGTCGTGCGGTGCTGTTCATCTCTCATCACCTGGATGAAGTAGTGGCTGTAGCGGATCGCGTGAGCGTTCTCCGCGATGGGCGACTGGTGGCACGATTCCAGCGCAACACTGCGGGAGTATTGCAAGCGGAAGATGGCACTGTGGCCACCGAAGACACGTTGGCACAGGCAATGGTTGGCCGTGAGCTTGGTTCGATCTATCCACCCAAAGGAAGCGCAAAGCCAGGTGCAATTGCAGCCATTGAACTGATTGGGTTTGGTGCAGCAGGTCGATCGCGCGACGTTTCAGTGACTGTGTTGCCTGGCGAAATTGTCGGTATCGCTGGCCTGGTTGGCAGCGGGCGTACCGAAACTGCCGAAGCGATCGTTGGCCTGCGCCGGCCGGTCGGAAGGATTCGCGTGGCTGGTACTGAGCGCACATTTAAACATCCACGCGCTGCCATGCGTCACGGCGTGACCTACGTCAGCGAAGACCGCAAAGGTCGCGGGCTCCATGTTTCGCTTTCCAGTGTTGCCAACATGACGCTTCCATCGCTCGATGCGTTTTCACAATTCGGTGGCGCACGCATTGACGCGGTCGCAGAGCGTTCCGTGGTGACGCGGTGGATCAATGAACTGGCTATCCGTTGCGCGCGTCCGGGTCTGCCAATCTCATCGCTTTCCGGTGGAAACCAACAGAAGTTTGCACTTGCGCGATGGTTGGAAACTCGCCCGAATGTACTGATCATTGATGAGCCAACCCGCGGCGTTGATGTCGGCGCCAAAGCCGAGATCTATCGAATCATTGCAGCACTCGCCCACGAGGGACTGGCGTGCATCGTCATCAGTTCCGAACTACCGGAACTGATTGGACTGGCACATCGCGTACTGGTGATGCGCCAGGGAAGTGTGGCGGGCGAGGTCACGCGCGAGCAACTGGCGGAGCCAGGCTGTGAAGAACGGATCGTTCGAATTGCTTCTGGGCTGCGCGCGGAAAGACAGGAAACTCATGAGTAAATCACACACTGGAACAGCCGTGCGCATGCAACGCTTTCTTGAAAACTGGGGAGTGCTGGTGGCATTTGTGCTGCTCTTTGCAGTCAGCGCATTCAAACAGGGCGGGGACTTCCTCAGCATTGAGAACTTTCGCAACCTGCTCAATCAGAATGCCGCCGTCGGCATCCTGGCTGTTGGCATGACGCTTGTGATTGTCTCCGCAGGCATTGATCTTTCGGTGGGCAGCATGGTGGTGCTGGCCGCTGCTGTTGGAACCACTGCCATGAACGCGCTGCTCGAAGCGGGCTGGAGCGAACCAAGTGCAGTGGTTTCCGGCGCATTGATCACGATCCTTGCCGGTACTGCTGCCGGCGCACTGAACGGCGCGCTGATTGTCTTTGGCCGTATCGCACCGTTCATCGCCACGCTTGGTGGACTTGCCGCATTCCGTTCCATTGCCTTGGCCATTGCGGAGGCTGGAGAGATTCGGTCACAAAGTCCAACCATGTTCAGCGCACTTGGGCGCGGCGGAATTCCGATCCCATTTGCAGAGAACAGCGCCGGAAAGGTGCTGACTCTTTCGTGGAGCACGGTGATCTTCTTTGTTGTGGCAATTGTCGCGCAATGGTTCCTTTCACGCGCTCGCTTTGGTCGACAACTGGTGGCAGTGGGTGCGAACGAAACCGCGGCGCGGTATGCGGGCGTGCCAGTGGCATGGATCCGCTTTCGGGTCTACGCATTGATGGGAGCACTTGCCGGCGTTGCTGGATTGGTGCAGAGTTCGCGCATGAATTCAGTGTCAACGGCGCAGTTGGGCCTTGGTAGCGAACTGGATGCCATTGCCGCTGTAGTGATCGGCGGAACCAGCCTGCGCGGCGGATTCGGGCGCATTTGGGGCACCGTTGCGGGCGTACTGATCTTAGGAATGATCACCAACATCCTCACCATTTCCGGGGTAAGCCCGTATTGGCAAGGCGCAGTGAAGGGCGCCGTCATCGTGCTTGCGGTGTTAGTGCAGCGTGGCTCACGTGCGTAAGGGGAAGACGGTATCTTTGCGCGCACGATGAACACTTCAAGCATTCTGAAACTCTCGAGCGCCGTCCTCCTGTCCGCATCAGCACTGTTTGCGATTGCAGCCACCGAGCCGATCGCTGCGCAATCCGCCACAAAGCCCGCACCGTCCGCTGCAGCAGTGACTGCAACGAAGAAGATCGGCGTATCCATTCCCGCCGCCGACCACGGCTGGACCGCTGGCGTGGTTTGGTGGGCAAAGGAATGCGCCAAACTTCACCCAGAGATTGAGTGGACGATCGCCACCGCCGAAACTCCCGAGAAGCAAGTCTCTGACATTGAAACACTGATGGCCAAGAAGGTGGATGCCTTGGTCATCTTGGCAACCGAGTCTGCGCCGATCACCCCCGTAGCCGAAGAAGCACACAATCGTGGCATTCTGGTGGTCAACGTTGACCGCGGTTTCTTGAAGCCCGTTGCCGACATCTTTATCGAAGGAGACAACAAGGCGTTTGGCCGCAAGAGTGCTGAGTTCATGGTGAGCAAGCTGGGTGGCAAAGGCAAGGCCACTGGCAACATCATTGTGCTTGAGGGAATTCCTTGCACGGTGAATACCGATCGCGTGACTGCGGCACTGGAAGTCTTCAAGGCGGAGCCGGGCATCAAGATCGTTGGCCAACAAGCTGCCAACTGGAACCGTCAGAAAGCCCTCGAAGTGACCGAAACCCTGCTGCAGAAGGCTGGGAAGGTGACCGCCATCTGGGCCTCCGACGATGACATGGCGCTCGGCGCCGAGCAAGCGCTCATCGAGAAGGGTGTGGACGGCGTCTGGATCCTGGGCGGCGCTGGAATGAAGGACATCATCAAGCGCGTCATGAACAAGGACCCGATGTTCCCAGGCAATGTCACTTATCCGCCGTCCATGATCGCTACTGGAATGGAACTGGCCGCCGGAGTGCTGAGTGGCGGCAAGCGCGAAGAGAAGATGCGCTACATGCCCCAGCACCTGATGATTGATGTTGACCTGGTGACCCCAGAGAACGCGGCGAAGTACTACTTCCCAAACAGCGTTTACTGAGCATTACTTTGGGCGAAACAACGCCCGGCACAGGTAACCTAACCACCGCAGACACGCGGCCGGATGTCTCCGGTCGCGTGTCTCGTTTAACCATGAATCAGCACCTCCCGACCAATCGTGCCGAAACCGTATTTGAGGACTTCAAGCTTCCGCTCTTGCGCGATGCCGCGATGGTTGAAGCCAATCGGTGCCTCTTCTGCAGCGACGCGCCGTGCATCAAGGCCTGCCCCACTCACATTGATATTCCGCAATTCATCCGCAAGATTTCAACGGACAATGTGCACGGATCAGCCAAGACCATCTTTGAGTCAAACATCCTGGGCATGAGTTGTGCACGGGTCTGCCCGGTAGAGGTGTTGTGCGTTGGCGCCTGTGTCTACAACGACCTCGAGCAACCTCCGATCGCCATCGGTAAGTTGCAGCGCTACGCCACTGACATTGCATTTGCTGAAGGATGGAAGTTCTTCGAAGCGGGCAAGGACACCGGCAAGCGCGTGGCATTGGTTGGCGCGGGTCCAGCAAGCCTGTCCGCCGCGCATGAACTGCGCCGCCTCGGGCACGCCTGCACCATCTTTGAGCGCAAGAACACTATTGGTGGACTCAATGCGAGCGGCGTTGCCCCATACAAGATGAAGGCTGAGCGCGCATTGCAAGAAGCCGATTGGGTGCTCGCCATTGGTGGCATTGAAGTGCGCACCGGCGTCACGGTCGGTGAACAGGTTTCGCTTGCATCGCTTGAACACGATTTCGACGCCGTGTTTGTTGGCGCCGGACTAGGCGCTGACAGCTCCTTGGGTATTCCAGGTGAAGACCTTGCGGGTGTACATGGGGCGGTGGCGTGGATTGAGGCTATGAAACTCGGGACAATCGATCTTTCCAAGGTTCGCCACGCGGTGGTGATTGGCGGCGGAAATACTGCGGTTGACGCCTCACGAGAGTTGCGTGGCCTTGGGGTTCCCTCCGTCACCATGCTGTACCGAGGCGTGAAAGAGAACATGAGTGGATACGCCCACGAATGGTCTGCTGCATTCAGTAAGGGCGCTACCGCGGAGTGGCAAACCGTAGTCACGGCATGCACCGGCGCCGGTCATGTGCAGCACGTTCAGTGCGTGCGCGTTGATACCAACAAGAATCCAGTAGCTGGAACGGAGTTCACGCTGCAAGCCGACTTGGTTCTCATGGCCATCGGACAAGCAAAGCTAGGCAACATGCTGGCGGTGCTGCCGGGCATCCGTGTGGATCGCGGTCGAATCACGGTTGATGAACACGGCTACACCGGTCGCCCGGGTTGGTACGCCGGTGGCGACTGCACCAATGCTGGCAAGGAAGTGGTGAATGCGGTGGCTGAAGGAAAGATTGCAGCACATGCCATCAATGCAGCCATCATGGGACACATGAAGGCCAACGGGAACGCAACAAGCAAGATCGCTCGCACTGGAGGTTCGTCACATGCCTGACCTAAGCACCAATACCGGCGGCATTCAATCGCCGAATCCATTCTGGCTTGCAAGCGCACCACCGGCGAACAGTGGTCGGCAGATTCAACGCGCGTTCGAAGCAGGTTGGGGCGGCGCAGTGTGGAAGACGCTCGGTGTACCGATTCAGAATGTTTCCAGCCGCTTCGCTGGACACACCATCCGCGGAGTACAGGCGGCGGGCTTCAGCAACATTGAACTCATTACCGATCGCCCCTTGGAAACAAACTTACGGGAAATTACTGAGACCAAGAAGCTCTTCCCAAAGAACCCGATCATTGTCTCCCTCATGGTGGAAACCGAGGCGGAATGGCGGGAAATCATCAAGAAATCCATCGATGCGGGCGCAGACGGACTGGAACTCAATTTCGGTTGCCCACACGGAATGTGCGAGCGCGGCATGGGGAGCGCGGTGGGTCAAGAGCCTGCCATCAATGAGCGCATTACTGGCTGGGCCGTCAAGTACAGCACCGTGCCAGTACTGGTCAAACTGACTCCGAACGTTGGCAACATTGTGCCGCATGGCTTGGCAGCCCGACGTGGCGGTGCGCACGGCGTGTCGTTGATCAACACGATCAAAAGCATCGTAGGTGTGGATATCGATCGATTCATCCCGCTGCCGCTGGTGGGCAATATGAGCACAAACGGTGGCTACTGCGGCGCAGCCGTCAAGCCCATCGCTTTACACATGGTGGCTGCCCTTGCCCGCGAGAAGCAGTTTGGACTGCCGATCAGCGGCATTGGCGGAATCAGTAACTGGCGTGATGCGGTTGAGTTCATCTTGCTGGGATCCAGCACCGTGCAGGTTGCCACTGAAGTGATGTTGCGTGGCTACAACATTGTGGAAGACATGACAGACGGGCTCCAGGAGTACATGCGCACGCATGGTTTCGATCGCATTGATCAAATGGTTGGCAAAGCCATTCCCGCGTACACGGATTGGGGCCACCTGGATATGAACTATGAGACGGTGGCAAAGATCGACGCCGACAAGTGCATCGGCTGCCAGCTCTGCGTCGCCGCGTGTCACGATGGCGCGCACCAGTGCATTCATCCGCAACAAGACACGCGCGTTCCCCATGTTGACGAGGCGGAATGCGTTGGCTGCAATCTCTGCCAAATCGTCTGCCCGGTGCCAGATTGCATCACTATGACGCCCGTAGATAACGGGCACTCCCCTGCAAGTTGGAACGAATTTGCCAACGAAGGCAAGCCTCTTCGGCCGAAAAAGGGTGCTCACTGAGCACCAGAGATAAGGGACACCATATGACTACCAAGAGCAAGATCGTGCGCTGCGGCCTCATCCAATGCAGCAACCCGCTGAACGATGAGAAGCGCCCCGTCAAGGAAATTCAGAAGGCGATGGTGGACAAACACCTTGCCATGATCGAAGACGCTGGCAAGAAGGGCGTGCAGATTCTGTGCCTGCAAGAGATCTTCAATGGCCCATACTTCTGCCCCAGCCAAGATCCGCGCTGGTACGAGGCTGCCGAAGAAGTCCCCGGCCCCACCACCGATCTGATTGCCAACGCTGCTAAGAAGCATTCCATGGTGGTCATCGTTCCGGTGTATGAGCGCGAGATGAGCGGCGTCTTCTACAATACCGCTGCCGTCTACGACGCTGATGGCACTTACCTTGGTAAGTATCGCAAGCAACACATTCCGCAGGTCAATCCTGGCTTCTTTGAGAAGTTCTTCTTCAAGCCAGGAAACGGCGGCTACCCCGTCTTCAAGACGCGCTACGCCACCATCGGCGTGTACATCTGCTACGACCGCCATTTCCCGGAGGGCGCGCGATGCTTGGGTCTGAACGGAGCGGAGATTGTCTTCAACCCGTCAGCAACCGTGGCAGGACTCTCGCAATACCTATGGAAGATTGAGCAACCCGCGCATGCGGTGGCGAACGGCTACTACATGGGCTGCATCAATCGCGTGGGCACGGAGGCGCCGTGGAACATTGGAAAGTTCTACGGAACCAGCTACTTTGTCAATCCTCGCGGCGAGACGGTCGCGCAGGCCAGCGAAGACAACGACGAACTGCTCGTGGCAGACCTGGACCTGGGAGTGATTGATCAAGTGCGCAGCGTCTGGCAGTTTTATCGCGACCGACGCCCCGAGGCGTATCCAGAAATCACTCGTCAATGAGGCCTTTATGAGCGACACCACTTTGATTCGTGGCGGTACGGTCGTTACTGCTGACCGGCAATGGCGCGCCGATGTTCTCATTGCTGGCCAGAAGGTGGCTGCGGTTGCCGAGAGTCTGCAAGCTCCGGTTGGCGCGCGCGTGATTGAAGCGGGCGGCGCGTTTGTCATGCCAGGGGGCATCGACCCGCACACGCACATGGAGTTGCCGTTCATGGGAACGGTTTCCAAAGATGATTTCTTCACAGGTACCGCCGCGGCAGCAGCCGGCGGAACCACCATGATCATTGACTTTGTGATTCCGGGCCCGGAGCAGAGCCTCTTAGAGGCGCTGGACATTTGGAATGGACGCGCCGCGAAAGCAGCTGCCGATTATTCATTCCACATGGCGATCACCGGATGGAGCGACCGCACGCACGCCGAAATGGCTGAAGTCACACGCCGCGGCATCAATAGCTTCAAGCACTTCATGGCGTACAAAGGCGCCATCATGGTGGATGACTCTGTACTGGTCAAGAGTTTCATCCGCGTCCGCGACCTCGGCGGAATCTGCCTCGTTCACGCTGAAAATGGCGAGTTAGTAGCGCACTTCCAAAACGAAATATTTGCGCGCGGTATCACCGGTCCAGAGGGACATCCACTATCGCGCTCCGCGGAAGTTGAAGGCGAAGCGAGCAACCGCGCCCTGCGTATTGCTGAAGTCATTGGCGTACCGCTGTACGTGGTGCATACCAGTTGCAGTGATGCGCTCGACCCGATCGCGCGTGCGCGCGGTGAAGGTCAATGCGCCTTTGGCGAAGCGCTCATTCAGCACTTGATCATCAGTGAAGAGGTCTATCGAAACGAAGACTGGGATCAAGCAGCACACTACGTCATGAGTCCGCCGTTCCGACCCCGCGAACACCAAGCCGCGCTGTGGCATGGCATCCAATCCGGTGCCATTCAAGTCATCGGCACTGACCACTGCGTCTTTGACACTGCACAGAAGCGGGCAGGACGTGGCGATTTCCGCAAGATCCCCAACGGCACCGGTGGCATCGAAGATCGCATGAGCGTCCTATGGCACCACGGCGTCGGCAGCGGGCGCATCACTCCAAGCGAGTTTGTTGCTCTGACCAGTAGCAACGCCGCGCGCATTTATAACTGCTACCCACGCAAGGGCACCATCGCTGTTGGGAGCGACGCCGACATTGTGGTGTGGGACCCAGCAGCAACCCGCACCATCTCCGCACGTACGCACCACCAGAACGGCGACTTCAACGTCTTTGAAGGAATGACTGTCACCGGTAATGCCGCGGTCACCCTTTCTCGCGGAGCGGTCCTGTGGCAAGACGGGAAACTCCACGCAACATCAGGCTGGGGCAAGTATGTACCCCGCCCTGCCTTCGCTGATTTCACACAATCACTCGCGGTGCGCAACAAGCTTGCACAACCAACCGCCGTCAAGCGGGCCTGAGATATCAATCATGACAGCAACACCATTCGCTCCAGCGATCAAGCCATTCTCCGCCAGCAGTGACGATTTCGTCACCTACACCACCGCACGGCATTGGATCGGCGGCCAGTGGCGCGACCCGATCTCCAGCACCACCGTGCACGATGTGATCAACCCGCGCTTTGGCAAAGTCATTGCACAAGTAAAGATGGGCGCAGCGGATGATGTTGCTGCCGCCGTGCAAGCAGGAGCGGCAGCGGCGCGCGACTGGGGACAGTGGCCCATCCGTGATCGCGCGCACGTCTTGTACCGCCTGCGTGAATTGATGCTGAAGAATCTGGACGAACTCGCTTGGCTTCTCTCGCACGAGAACGGCAAAGTGTTCGGCGAAGCGAAGGCGGAAGTAGAAAAAGGTATCGAATGCGTGGAGTACGGCTGCTCGCTGCCGAACCTTGCCGCAGGCAACCAGCTGGAGGTGAGCCGCGGCGTGGCATGTGAACTTGCCTATGTCCCGCTCGGCGTGGTCGCTGGCGTTACCCCATTCAACTTCCCGATGATGGTTCCACTGTGGATGCTGCCGCAAGCATTGGTCGGTGGTAATGCCTTCGTCCTCAAGCCGAGTGAACGCGTGCCGCTATCCACGCTCCGACTGGCGGAACTGCTCGCGCAGGCGGGGCTTCCCGCTGGTGTCTTCAACATGGTGCAAGGCGGGCGTGAAGTAGTGGAAGCGCTGTGTGATCACCCAGAAATCAAGGCGCTGGGGTTCGTTGGTAGCACCAAGGTTGCCAAGGCGGTGTACGGACGCGCAAGCACAAACGGCATGCGTGCACTCTGCCTCGGCGGTGCCAAGAATCACCTGATTGTGGTGCCGGACGCAGACCTGCAAGTCACTGCGGAAAATATCGTCGCTTCGTTCACGGGATGCGCGGGTCAGCGCTGCATGGCAGCCAGTGTCCTGCTTGCCGTCGGTGATGTGGACCACATCCTTGCAGCAGTGCGCGACCGCGCCGCCAAGATCACCGTCGGTAAAGATCTTGGACCCGTTACGACCGAAGCCGCACGCGATCGCATCAATCGATACATCGACCAAGCCGAGAATGCTGGCGCCAAGGTCACCTTGGATGGGCGAAAGTCTGGCGCGAGCGCCAACAATGCAGGTGGCTATTGGGTTGGTCCAACGATCATCGAAGGAGTCACTCCGGAAATGGCCGCCGCGCGCGAAGAGATCTTTGGCCCGGTGCTCAGCGTGATCCGTGTGCCCAACTTGGATAAGGCGATCGAGATTGAAAATGCTAATCCATACGGTAATGCCAGCAGTATCTACACCTCCAGCGGTGACTTGGCGCGGCGCGTGATCGATCGCGTCGAGGCTGGTATGTGCGGCGTGAACATCGGCGTACCCGTGCCGCGCGAGCCGTTTGGATTCGGCGGCTGGAACGATTCCTGCTTTGGCCACGGCAACATCACCGGCTGGGATGGCTACCGCTTCTGGACGCGGCAACGAAAGCTCACCAGTAAGTGGGCCGTGCAACGCGATCACAATTGGATGAGCTGAAAGGCCGCAAACACCATGAACACCACCAAGCACACCGACGCAACCCATGCTCCCCACGCTACAGCTGGGCATATGAGTTCGCGTGAAATGATCGACACGTGCAAGAAGTACAGCCTGTTCTCTTGGAGCGCGACTGGCAAAGTTGATCCACTGCCGATCGCCCGCGCCGAGGGCATCTACCTGTACGGACCCGAAGGACAACGCTGGATCGATTTCAACAGCCAATTGATGAGCGTGAACATCGGACACGGCCATCCCAAGGTGATCAAAGCGATTCAAGATCAAGCCGCCACGCTGGCGTATGCCTACCCCGGCATGGCAACCGAGATCCGCGCGAAACTCTCGATGCGCTTGGCAGAATTGGTTCCCGGTGACTTGAACACGTTCTTCTACACCCTCGGTGGTGCTGAAGCGAACGAGAACGCCATCAAGGCAGTGCGCATGTTCACGGGGCGCAACAAGATCCTGGTGCGCTATCGCAGTTACCACGGAGCCACCAACGGCGCCATCAGCCTCACCGGCGACCCGCGGCGCTGGCCGACGGAGCCCGGCATGCCCGGTGTGGTCCGGGTCATGGACCCGAAGCCCTATGAATTCAGCTTTGGAAGCACCGACGAGGAAATCGTCACCAACAACCTGAAGTACTTGGAAGAAGTGATCCAATACGAGGGCCCGAAGAATATTGCGGCGATGTTCATTGAGACTGTGACCGGCACCAACGGCATCCTGCCGCCGCCGAAGGGTTATCTCAAGGGACTCAAGACGCTCCTGGAGAAGTACGGCATCCTGCTTGTCTGCGACGAAGTCATGTGCGGCTGGGGACGCACCGGCAAACTGTTCGCGTTTGAGCACGGTGACATTGTTCCGGACATCTGCACGATGGCAAAGGGACTGACCAGTAGCTACATGCCGCTCGGCGTCATGGCTGTGAGCGACCGAATCGCTGCGCATTTCCAAGACAATGTCTTCTGGGGCGGGCTCACCTACAACGCACATCCGCTGTGCCTGGCGTGCGCACTTGCTGCTGTGAATGTGATTGTTGACGAAGGAATGGTTGAACATTCTGCCCATATGGGCACGGTGATGCGCGGGCACATGGAGCGCCTTGCCAAGAAGCACCGCTGTATCAAGGAACACCGCAACATCGGGCTCTTTGGCACGATTGAACTGCAGAAAAATGCCGCAGGCGAACGGTTGGTCCCGTATGCCGGCACGCACCCGGTGATGGGCAAACTTGGAACTTTCTACCGCGACAACGGACTCTTCACCGTGCTGCAATGGAACTTGGTGATGTGCAATCCGCCGCTATGCATCACTGAACAGCAGATGGCCGAATCGTTTGACATCATTGATCGCGGACTTGATCTGGTCGACGCGGTGTTCGAAGAATGATTGACGGATCGTTCGTCATCGCCGGTGCGGTCACTGGGTGCGTCGTTGGGCTCACTGGTGTTGGTGGCGGCGCGCTGATGACGCCCATTCTCATTCTGCTCTTTGGTATCTCGCCAGCAACAGCGGTAGCGACCGACCTGTGGTTTGCGCCGCTCACTAAATTGGCTGCAGTCGCAATCCACCAACGCGGCGGCAATGTCGACTGGCAAGTAGTGCGCCGACTGTGGATGGGAAGCATTCCAGTGGCGATCGCTGTGGTGGTGCTGATGGCGGTCGGCATGCGGCTCGAACGCATCGAGTGGCTCACCAAGGCGATCGGCGCAGTGGTCGCCGTGACCGCGGTCGGTCTGATGTTGGCGCCATGGCTGCAGGCCATCGCTCGCAATCGGCGCGTCGCAGCACCCACCCGCTTCAAGGAGCGGCAAGGCGGGCTCACCGTCTTTGCAGGCAGTTTGCTCGGATTGCTGGTGGCGCTCACCTCGGTGGGAGCAGGGGCGCTGGGGACCGTGATGCTGGTGGCCATCTATCCACTGCGGATGACACCACATCGATTAGTTGCCACGGACATTGCGCACGCCATTCCGCTGGCGATGGTTGCAGGCACCGGCTACTTGTTTGCAGGCTTAGTGGATGGCGCCATGCTTCTCAGCCTGCTGATTGGATCGGTTCCCGCAGTGATCGCGGGCAGCCTCGCCGCGGGTTGGTGCTCACCGAAATGGTTGCGTGTGGCGTTGGCGGTGGTGCTGCTCGCCGTGGCCGCTAAGACGCTCACTGCGTAAGAGTGCCGCACCAACGCCGCTCACCCAACCCGTTTCACGTCATCGCACCGGCACGCCAAATCCAGGGCGGATGCGCATTCCAATCACGTACACCGTGGCCGCGATCACCACGCCAGTGAACCATGCATAGGGATAGATGTCGGTGAAGATGCCTGGCTCACCGCCGAGCACATGCACGGAATGCAGGAATCCCGGCACATTCGGCGCAATGCCCGCCAGCAGTGCAACCATTGCCACCCGGTTGGTTCCGGCGTAACGCCCCGTGGTGCGATAGAGATCCGGAACATCAAGTTCTTTGCGCCGCAGAATCCAATAGTCGGCAATCATGATGCCAGCGATCGGTCCCAACAGCGCTGAGTATCCAACCAGCCAGTCAAAGATGTACGTGTCAGCACTTGCCAGCAGCTTCCACGGCATAATGAGAATGCCAACTACGCCAGTAATCACCCCGCCCATCTTGAATGAGATATGTCGGGGTGCCAAGTTGGCAATGTCATTGGCGGGGCTGATGACGTTTGCAGCGATGTTGGTACTGATGGTTGCCACGGCCACGCCCAGCAGACTGAGTACCGCCACCACAATGCGCGTTCCCTCACTTGCCAAGAGCGGCGCGTCCAGACCAGCAGGCGCCTTGGAACTAGTGATCTGCGCAAGCACCACTACCGGATCCCACAGCGTCTTCGGATCGCTGCCTTTCAGAATGGTTTCTGCAGCACTCGTGATGATCACCGCC
>Ga0209500_10001100_pt1 | contig 21247 bp, 40 predicted proteins | sample S_140212_EF_Meta_FD_187323 | JGI IMG/M metagenome (GOLD analysis project Ga0209500, IMG submission 187323) | Freshwater microbial communities from Lake Simoncouche, Canada to study carbon cycling - S_140212_EF_MetaG (SPAdes) (version 2) | ecosystem: Environmental > Aquatic > Freshwater > Lake ... | reverse complement strand
TTCCATCAAATGGAAGAATAATGTGGGATGCTTGGGGTGGAGATGCTGGTTTCTCATGGAGTCGCAGCATCGTTGAACGTGAAAAAAACAAGACAGAAAAGGTTTGGCAAGGAAGTCCATTTAGTTTTAAGGGGGAATAAATATGGAAGATTTAACGATTGATGAATTAAGACAACTGCTAACATTTTATAAGCAAAGAGCGTCAGATGTAGAGTTTACATTTTTGCAGACACAGATAAAACTAAATAAGTTTATCTCTTCTCAATTAGTTTCAGATCAAAATGCTCTAAAAAAAGAAACATCAGAAAAAACAACTAAATAATTAGGAGAAAAAATGCAGGCTATTTTAATTATCGGCTTGACATTGATCTCTTTTTCATCTATAATTATAGTAATGAACAAAAAAAGAAAAAAGTCTTTTAGTAAAGTGCTATATCGTCAAAGCGATATGCATAATATATTAAAAGATTTTTTCTTTAAAGACATTTTTGATGAAAAAGTTGTTACATCTCAGTCCAAAATTTGGAAAGATAAACAAACAACTAAGGTAGTCATAATAGATCAAAAGGCATATTGGGTATCAAATAACATGTTCTATGTTGGAGATACAGTAGATGGAAAGGTCAGACCAGAAACTGGAAGACCTTTAGATACAACTAAAATGTCAAAGAGAGAAATAGATAAGATGTTATTCATCCTGGATAACTTAAAGAATGGGAAACTAAATGATAGTGGCAGTACAGGGAACTAATGAGTTTGATGACTATAACCTATTCCTTCGTGCTATAAGTGTTGCTTTATCTGGAATGAAGGAAGAAGAAAAAGATTTTATAATTTATTCTGTTGGTCCAACAAAGATTAATTCTTTTGTTTCAGAGTTTTCAAACCTTTCAGAAAGAGGAATGAAAGCAAGGGGTCGTAAGATAAAGTTTTATAAAGTTCCAGAAAGTTGGGTACATGACAACATGGATCAAGTAAACTATTTTGCATTTCTTAGCAAACCTAAAGAGCCAGTATCAAAATTAACTACTTTTGCAGAATCAAAAAATGTAGAAGTGGGAATCTTCCGTTACTAAAAGAAAGAATACAATGATAATTAATTCGTTAGCACACATGGAAAAGATTGTTTCAAAGAATAAAGAACTTGAGTGGGTTGGTTGGGACGTTGTAGAGCGTAAGAGATCAGACCTTGCAAGAACATCTCCAAGCGGAGTGCGTGTAAAAAATGCATGGTACCTACAAAAAACCTTTAACCTTGATCGTAATGGTTGGGATATTCCAAACAAATACGGTCAGTAAATGAAACAACATTTATGGAAAGATGAAGCCGTATGCTTGGGTCTTGATACTAATATCTTTTTTGATAAGTATGAAGACAATGTAGATGTACGCCCAATTGTAGATTCAATGTGTCAAAGATGTCCAGTATCAAAGGTTTGCTTTGCTAATGGTGTTTCTGGTAAAGAGTATGGTGTATGGGGTGGTGTATTCCTTGAACTTGGAAATATATCTAGAGAGTTTAATAAACATAAAACTAAGCAAGACTGGGCTAACACCTGGCAAGCATTGACAATGGAGAAATAATGCAATATTGGTCATGGCTTCTTGCCGTCATAGGAGTAACAGGAATCTTTTTTGTTGGTCGCAAGACCATCTGGGGATGGTTTGTTTTGTTATTCAATGAATGTTTGTGGATAGCATATGCCTTAATCACAGACCAATATGGTTTTATATTTAGTGCCTTGGCTTATGCTGCTGTTTATATTAAATCATACCTTCATTGGAAACGAGAAGAGTAATGTATACAGATCAAATGCGTAGGGCCTTTCACTCTATCATTCCTCCAAAAGGCTTTAACGTAGAGTTGATTGATAACGAGCACTTTTTTACAATTAAACTAAACGAATACGTTTTTGCAAAGATGGTTCATGATGATAAAATACAGGCATTACAATATGTGGTAAAATTAAAAAATGCACTAGAGGCTGAAGGTGCCATTGTTTTAGTTACGAGAGAGGCATTAGACAAGTGAACAAAGTTGAGAGTATTGTAGTTCTTGGTGGAGGATCCGCTGGATGGATGTCTGCATCAACTCTTATAAGGGCATTCCCAAATAAAAAAATAACACTTGTTGAAAGTTCATCAATACCAACAGTAGGAGTTGGTGAAAGCACTATTGCTGAGTTTGTAGAATGGCTATCTTATTTAGGAATATCGCACCGTGATTTTTTAAAAGATGTCAATGGATCATTAAAAGTTGGACTAGGTTTTACAAACTTTGTTAAAAATGATAACTCTACAGTTTTTTATACATTTGGTTTGCCAAACCTAGAAGAAACAGATAGTGGCTTAATGGATTGGCAAGTTCTTAAGGCAATAAATCCAGAAATACCTGATGACAATTTTGTTAAATATTATTATCCACAATCAGAATCATTATATACTAACAGAGTATTTATGCAAGATAATATAGATATGTATCCTTTTAAGCCATCTCGTGATATAGCCTATCAGATTGATGCATCTCTTTTTGGTTCTTGGCTTGCAGACAATTATGCAATACCACGTGGCGTTAGCAGAGTGATTGGAACTGTTGTAGATATTTCTGGTAATGAAAACGGTATAGAGTATCTAAAATTGGAAGATGGCAGAGAAATTTATGCAGACTTGTTTGTAGATTGTTCTGGTTTTAAAAGTATACTACTTGGTGGATTTATGAAAGAAGAATTTATATCAACGAGAGAGTTATTACCAAATAATGCTGCATATGCAGCACCAATTGAGTATACTGACAAGAACAAAGAAATGCAAACTTTTACAAATGCAACCGCATTAGGAAATGGATGGGTATGGAATACACCATTATGGTCAAGAATTGGATCTGGCTATGTTTTTAATACTGATTTTATAGATGAAGATTCTGCACTTGATGAATTTAAAAAACATTTAGACTCAAAAAACATGGTTTGCTATAATCCAAACAGGTCTAAAAATATGGAATTTAGAAAAATTCAAATTAAAAATGGTCATTATAAAAGGTTTTGGGTAAAAAATGTTGTTGCTCTTGGTCTTGCTGCTGGATTTTTAGAGCCACTTGAAAGCACTGGACTGGCACAAGTTCATATGTTTGCTATGTTTCTTGTTGATTCATTACAAAGAGATGGAATTATAACTCAATTTGATATAGATAGATATAACATAAGATCTTTTAGAAATTTTGAAAATCAATATCTTTTTGTTGCGCTACATTATTTTATGTCACAAAGAAATGATACTGAATATTGGAAATCAATAACATCAAAAGAGTCTTCAGACAAACTTTTAGAATACTTGTATAATCTTTATGGTAAACATATTTCTTCTGTTCCCATGGGGTGGGGTTTTAGAAATTATTTCTTAACAGATCTAGAAATCATATCTCATCAAAAAGGAATAAATATTAAAAAACAAATGAAAATACTTTCAGATGCTAGATCTATTAAAATAAATGAATGGGCAAAAATTATTAAAAAGTCTCCCACACATTATGAATTTTTAAGAGATACCGTTTATATTTAATGAGAATATTTATATCTATTGCATCTTATCGTGATCCAGAACTTCAGTGGACAATTAAAAGTGCTATTGAAAATGCTAACAATCCAGACAACCTATATTTTGGGGTTGTTCATCAAGGGGTTGACTCAGAACTATTTGACATTAACACAATTAAAAACATGTCCTTAATCAAGATGCATCCAAAAGAGGCAAAAGGTGCAGGATTTGCAAGAGCAAAAGCAATGGAACTATACTCTGGGCAAGAGTATTTTCTTCAAATTGATTCACATACAAGGTTTGTTCCTGGTTGGGATGCAATATGTATTGATCAGTTAAATAGGGCTAAGAATATATCTAGTCATAGTCGTGTATTATTGTCATACTTTCCAGCCCCATACGAGCCAGAAAGAAATGGCGGTATGTTTTTAGTTAAAAATAATCCAAAAATAAAGTCATATCCAACTAGACAAAGGATATTATTAAATAAAAGAAAGCAATGGACAGCAGAAAGATTTGAGTTTGATAGTAAACTAAAAGAAAACCCAGAACTTTCTGAGACAGTCCTTGGTGGCTTTATGTTTTCAGATGGTTCAATAGTTAATGAAGTGCCCTATGATTCAGAAATTAGTTTCTTTGGTGAAGAGGTTTGCTTTGCTATGAGGTCATGGACAAGGGGATGGGACATATACTCTCCTTCAAAAAATATTGTATACCACTTTTATTCTCGTGGAGGATATAGTAAGATATGGAAAGATAGAAATCTACGTGGAATATCTTGGAAAGAAATAGAAGAAATATCATATAACAAACAAAAAAGAATTCTTTGTGGTGAAGAAGAAGGTGTGTTTGGTGCTGGAAACGTTAGAACCCTTGCTGAGTATGAGATCTTTACTAATACTAACTTTAAAGATTTTTATAGTTTGACAAAGCCGTAGTGTTAGGATATAATTAAAACATGTGGAGTGGTGATATGAAAGATATTTTTATTGTTGTTTTTGCAACATTGTCAGTTTGCTTTGCAGCATCATACCTATTAGTTTTAAGACAGTCCATTAAACTTAAAAGAGATGTTTCAAAACTTTTTATTGAAAAGACTTTGCTTCAAGAGTATGTTGATATAACTAAGTCTACAAAGATAAAAGAAGATTCAGATGATTCAATACATAAAGAAAACTTTATTAAGTTTCTTTCTGATTCTAGACTATGGGCATTTGAATATATTGAAAGTGTTCAAAAAGGATTAACTAAGTTTGTTAGTGATGTTGATGCAGATATATCTCACTTTGATGAATATGGAGAGGCGCTTTCTATGTCAAGACCAGACTATCCATCTATGAAAAATATATCAAAAGCATATAAAGAATTAAAAACACTATTGCCAGAGGATGAAATAAAACAATGAGAGATATATTGTTGTCAACACTAACAGGTTTTGGATGTGGCGTAGTATTTGCTGCATTCAAATTGCCAGTCCCAGCACCACCAGTTTTTGCGGGAGTCGCAGGAATTGTAGGGCTATGGGCTGGATATGCTATACTAATAAAGGTTCTATCCTAGGAGGAAAAATGAACACAGAACAACTAAAGGCACTACTTGCATCATATGGACGTTCAGTCCTTGCATCAGGCCTTGCACTATACATGGCAGGCGTAACAGATCCAAAGGATCTATGGACTGCACTTGTAGCAGCACTTGCACCAGTTGCAATTAGAGCAATCAATCCTAACGACAAGGCTTTTGGTATCTTGCCAGATGCTAAGGCTGTAGAGATGGCTCTGAAGGCTGCTAAGGCACCTGTAAAGAAGGCTGCTAAGAAGGCTGTTGCTAAGAAGGCAGCACCAAAGAAGTAATATTTACTTACAGAATTGCCAGTCTAGAGATAGGCTGGCTTTTTTGTTTTACGAGTTAATTAAGTTTATATATTTATCTCTTAATGACTCTGTTGAAAAATTAAGAAAACCAAGATCAAATGCCTCTTGTTTAATTAAATTATCTTTCTTTTCCATATACTCATCAAGTGTTTTTGCAAGGGCTTTTGCATCAATATTATACACATCAATAACAGCCTTAGCCTTAAACTCATCAATCTTACTTGCCTCTACCGTCCATTTATCAGGAAGGATGGCATTGTTTGGAGAAATGCGGGGCATAAAAACAGGTAGCCCACTAAGAAGAGCCTCATTCATAGGTAAACATAGTCCAGCATACCTTCTAGGTAATACCATTGCATCATAGCCAGAGTATAGATCTTCTGGCTCCATTGTTGTATTGGTTTGAATGGTTAGTCTTTCATTAGTATTTCTAATACCTAAGTCAGTTTGAGTTTTAATTACAACTTCGTAATCTCCCTCAGAATACTTAAGCATCTCTATGACAGAGTTAGTGCCATTTCTATCTTTAACTGCAGCCTTACCACCAATATGTATTATACGATTATGACTCTTTGACATATTGTTTTCTTTTGCATTCTTAAAGTTTTCATGGTTTGTTGGTGGGGGTAGATAAACAACCCTACATTTATCACCAAAACGTTCAACTATCTTATCCATATTCCATAGGCTTGGGGCAACAAGAACGTCTGGAAGTGACCACTCTGTATGCACAAGGTTTCCAAAGAACTCATAGTTATATTGAAGTATTGTTTTAATACCACGGTGTCTTGCTAAATCAATAAATCTTGGACTATAAAATGTCTCACAACTAATAACTACGTCAACATCTGTGATAAAATTTGCTATCTCAGCAGTTGTTGGAAAACCTTTTAGTGTAGCAGTATAGTTATATCCGTCATACCACTCAGGATGTTGTTTATTTTCATTAAAAAATTTTGAATTAATAAGCATAATTTTATCAGGGTTTAGCATGTTAACTAATTCCCTGGTTTGATTGCCAAGGCCAGTATCATCACATCTTGCAATCATTCCAACTCTCATTCAGAATACCCCCAAGTAAGGTCATCACTAGTATACTTTCTTGTACCCTGACGACCATCTAGATGATAAGATCTCTTTATGTTTCCTTCTGGATGGTATATCCATAACTTATGCTTATTCCATCCATCCTCAGAGAATACACCGTATGGAGAAATATCATCTTGAACTCTTCCGTGTGTAGTATCTTCAATAAAAGCAAAATCTTCTACTTCTGGAAGAATAACTTTTCTATAGTATTCAACAGTAGATAGGTGTGGCCTTTGACTCCATTGAGATGTTTTCATAAATCCATCCTCTAATCCAAACATCAAATGATTATGAGGTTCAGGTATTGATGACTCAAAATGAAATCTAATTGTATTTGCTTTTCCATACTCAATCATATCTAAACATTTGTCCCAATCAATCTCAACATCGGGTGTAAGTGGAGCATCTCCTTCAACATAAAGAAGGCAAGGTGTATTTATAAGATTGATAGTCTGCTTTAGCATTGTGCTTTGATGGCTATGCTTATTAAATATAATTGGCAAAACATTTTTATATTGGTGAAGACACTTCCATAAAATTCTATTTTTGTATTCATCATAATCTTGTTTGCGATGCAACTGTTCTGATCTTAATCCATCAATTTGCATTATAATTTCATTATTAGGAAAGTGATGCCTAATAGATTTAATAGTTTCATCTATCATGTCTGTACTTGGGTGCCCTGGAATTATTGATGTTGCAAGAATAATAGTTACATCTCTTTTATGCATTTATCTGCCTCATAATCTTAATTCCTAGATCTCTTTTTTGTTTGATCCACCAACATACTACTTGGTGCATATTATTTGGATACTGATCTAATAGTTTTGGAACTAATTTATTAAGTTCATTCCAATTTGATACATAGTTAAATGGAACATTAACTCCAAACATGTTTTTATAAAAATCTGTCTGTATTCCTTTTGGATTTATTGTATCTGCTACTGGCAACGTTAATAACTCTATTGACTCAAAAAATCTAAATGTATCTATTACTGCTGCACCAGATGGACATGGTGCAATTTTTGCACTTGCAAGTTTGGCATAGTAGTCTTTTGGTTTATCTCCTTGTGAAAAACCTTTTGTTGGTCCATACAAAGAATTCTTTAGGTTTGGCATAACATGAGATAACTCTACCCTTCTTTGGTGAGTAATCTGTCCACCAAAATAAACATCGTATTCTTTTTCTTTGTATTCTGGAGAATTATCACTTAAGTGCTGTGGAACTCCAATTGGCATCTTGTTATATTGATCATGCTTTTCATGAGGGTATTGAATCCATATCTCAATATTATTATGCCTAATTTTACTTACATCAAACCTAGCATTCTCATCTCCATTAATAAATAAAACAACTCTAGAGATTTTACTTAACTCCTTAGATAGTCTATCTTCATTGCCAGCAGTTTGAGGTCCAGGAATTACAACAAAGGCTTTCTCACTTTCTGGAATCTTTGTAACTTTTATTTGATTAACTTCGTACTTATCAAATATTTCTTTTATTAATCCATAGTCCCACTTGTCGCTTGCATAATCTTTTCCATCATGAGAATATAAGTATGCGTTATATTGATTCATAGTATAAGTGAACCTCATGCTGATAGTCTAAAATTATTTCAGTATAACCTAATCCTTTAATCCATTGTCTAAGATTATATAAAGATTCATCCCACTGCTGTAGCATGAACTCAGGGTGTCCAGATAGCCAAATCTTTGGTTTGTGCTCTCTAAGCACCCTCTCAGCCCCTCCTAGGACCCTCCATTCACTACCCTCTACGTCCAAGGAGATGGCGGTAGGTGGCTTAATACCATGATCATATACACAAGAATCTATAGTAATCTGACCATAGGTTTCTCCTTCAAGGTATAGTTCTTTGAATCCATGGGCTGCTTCAATTACATCGTTAACTTCTGGTGGCCATTCATTATAATATATTCTTGAAAGACTGTTTATCTTATCAGATGCAAATCCAGGAATACAAACCATTGGAAGATCTAAATTGTTTGCACTCCAAAGCAATGGAAAGTGTGACCAGACTTTGGGGTTTGGCTCAAATACAACTACTTCCGCACCCCACATTTGGCATAGTGCAGCAAACTCGCCTTCTTCTGCACCAACATAATACATAACATCTCCAGAAAAAATATTTTCAGACATGTGTTTTAGTCTTGGCTTTTCCCAACCATGTGGTTGATACCAATCAGGACGTGCAGCACGATGCTCTGGTAGAGTAATCTCAAACTCACCATTGATTATTACTTTTCTCATTTCAGTCATCTTGTAACCAATCCATTAAAGATACCTTTGGTGTCCATCCCGTTAAACCCTTAAACTTTTCATTAGATGCAAGAGTTTCTTGCACTTCCCCAATTCTTGACGGGATAAACTTAACATCGTTTGAAATCATATTAGCAATATCAATTATAGAGTAGTTACTTCCATACCCAATGTTATATACCTCACCAAAGCCATGACTTACTTCAGATGCAAGAATGTTTGCTTCTACTACATCAGATATGTGTGTAAAGTCTCTGCGTTGAGATCCATCTCCAACAACTGTTAGTGGCTTACCTTCTTCATGTTGCTTTAAAAATAAACCTATAACTGGTGCATATTGACCTTTTAATGGCTGTCTATCTCCATATACATTAAAGTATCTAAGAGAGATGGTCTCTAGTCCATAAAGATTATAGTAGACTCTTGCAAGGTTTTCACCAAATACCTTTGCAGCAGAGTATGGTGTTAGTGGGTCAGATGCCTGCGTTTCTATGTTTGGAAGTATTGCTTTCTTGCCATAAGCAGAAGATGTACTAGAATAAACAAACTTCTTTACCTTTGCTAAGCGAGATAGTTCTAATACATTGGCGGTTCCAACTGCGTTAGATTCAATAGATTTTCTAGGGTTTAGGATTGCTGGTTGAATTCTTGCATCAGATGCAATATGAAATACATAGTCAATTCCATTAAACAAATGTTCTATCTTGTTATAGTCACATATATCATATTTATAATTATTTGCTTTTGGGTTCCAGTAAAATTGCTCATGACACTCTGCTGACTCATTATCTATACAAATAACATTATGACCAAGGTCTATAAGTTTATCAACCAGATTAGATCCAATGAAGCCTGCTCCTCCAGTTACTAAGCAATTCATTTAATACCCAACTCTTCTAAGATTGCAGTCCATCTATGGACATAAGTGTGTTCTTTCTTTGTGCGGCTGTGACCGTTGACTCTGATTCTTTCTCTTACCAAAGAGTTTTCAAGATACTGATCTATCTTATCTCTTAAGTCATTAAAGTTTCCATGCTTATAAAACACAACTTCATCAGGCATAAAGTATTCATCTAGTCCCTTAATTTCTGGGTAGATGGTAAAACCACCACGACCAGTAGACTCAAACAATCTATCACTAGTGTAATAGGGATACTCAAAGCCTATGTTAAGACTATCTCCAACTGCAATCTTACTCTTAGCATAGATACGGTTTAATGCATCCCCACGGATAGTCCCTGTGTCGCCATCTCCACCAACGTGAAGGAATCGTTTGCCATATGTCTTTCTTAAGAAGTCAATTAGTTCTGGACGATATTTATGTTCATGGTGATATCTCTTGCTGCCAACAAAAATAACATCGTACTCAAAGTTTTGTGTGTCGTAGTCTGGGTGGATGTAACATTCCTTATCGTATACTCCCGCAGGCATGAAGTGGCCTTTTACTGCGGTATTGTGATCAAACCAATCAGCCATAAGTTTATCTACAGTAAAAAAGTGTCCAATAGTTCTATAAAAACTATCATGCTTGAGATCTTTCTGACGATCTAAGCCAAACCAAAGGTCCAGATGGTATGTCATTGTAGGCACACCAGAGGCGTTTAGTTGCTTAAGAACTTCATCCATTGTAATGTTACCAATGGTTTCCCAGCCATGTGTGTGTACCCAGATAAATAGATCAGAGGTTGATGCTTTTTCTAGGATGGTTTGTGTCTTGGCCTTACGCTCCTGCAATTTTGTCACGGTATGGCCTAAAGACTCTAGACTACTAGCATGATGATTCTCACTACTATAAGACACTTCAAAATTGCCAAGAAAAACTATATTAGCCAAGACTACCCCTTTGTTTTATCTATTATAGCACCTATGGCAAGAATCGAACTTGCGACACCAGGCTTAGAAGTCCTGTGTTCTGTCCACTGAACTACATAGGTTTAGTACACCAGGTAGGACTTGAACCTACGATAGCCGAATTATGAGTTCGGTGCCTTAACCAACTTGGCTACTGGTGCTTAAGTAGTTGATTGCTCTTTCTAATCTATCAACATTGTCTTGGAATACACCAAGGCCACGATTACAGTTGTGGCAGATATGACCTCTAAAACTATTAGTGATATGGTCATGATCTACTACCCAGATGCTGGCATTTCCTCCAGTACCCTTGAGTTCTTGTTCATTCTTTAAACAGATAGGACATACGTGATCTTCTTCTGGATAACCCCAAACCTTCCTTAGTTCTAGCCTTTGCTTTGCCAATTTGGAAGCACAAGACCTACACTCTGGCCTTAAGTACTTTCCACCAGAAGATGGAGAAAACTGGGACTTATCTAAGTTAAGCCCACATTTGCTACAAACCTTAATTTACTTGACCTTGTAAGTCATAACAAAATAACATGCTACATACCCAGCAATAAATGCAGGGATCAAAACTAAAGCATTAATCATCTTCTTCCTCAAATTCTCTCAGGGCATTGTTATTATCATTACAATAATTACAATCACCAAACTCTAATCTATTCCCACAATAATTACAAAACATACCTCTCCTTATATACCTATTCTATCAGGTTTGGGGCGGTATTGCAAGCCTTATCCCCCATAAAAATATGATATAATCATCTTACAACACTACTTAGGAGGTAGGAATTAATGGCTACAACAACTAAAGCGCTGTCTAGAACAGCAGCAGCAACATCAAGTGCGACACTATACACAGTGCCAGCATCAACAACAACAGTGGTAAGCAACATTGTTGTAACAAACTCAGCAGGAACTGCTGCAACATTTACAATTACTTTGGATAGCGTTGACCTGTTCAAGACAGTTGCACTAGCGGCTAACTCAACAGCAATGTTTGATCTAAAGCAGGTTCTTGCAACAACTAAGATTATTGCTGGTTTCGCATCAGCAACTACCGTTCAATTCCACATCAGCGGCGTAGAGATTTCGTAATCTTGTTGGAGGGTCCTCTAGAAAAATCTAGAGGGCTCTTCATTAAGATTGTTTAACTAATTAAAAGGAGATCTAAATTATGGGATCAACAGTATTTCCAGCCCCTAGTGCAGGTGGCAAAACTGAATATAAAACAACTCTTACTTCTGGCACTTCCTGGACCGTTCCTGCTGGAGTTACTTACGTAAATGTTTGTCTTATGGGTGGTGGAGGAAGCGGTGGCGGAGATAACGCCAATAGCATTGACCATAATGGATATCCTGGCGCAGTAATTTTTTCAACTTTAGCAACAACTCCTGGCACTTCTATTGCGTATTCTATTGGCGCAGGAGGAAGCGGTGCTTCTGTTAACGCTCAAGGAAATCCTGGAGGAACTACAACATTTACTGGAGCAGCATCTGCATCTGGCGGTAATGGTGGTAACACTGGTTCTGGTTCTAATGCTACAAGCGCAACAGGGGCTTCTTCAGCAAATAATGGAGGAGTTGGTGGGTATTTTTATCCAAACAACACAGGCGCAGGTGGCGCAGGTAAAATTGATATTGAGTACTGGGTATAGGAGATAATAATGAGAACATTTGCAGTTATTGAAAACAACACAGTAGTCAACATTATTGTTGGCGTAGAAGATGAAGTAGTTGCTGCTAACCCTGGCAAGTATATTGAATATACAAATGGCTGGGATTATAACAACGGTATTGATGGAGGATCATTCTTCCCAGTACCAGTAACTACAGAGGAGATCTAAGATGGCTCTATCAATATTTCCAGGTACAATAAAATCAACTATAATCCCACCACTTGCTGCTGGAATAGGAAAAGCAGCAGCATCAGGTTCTAGTGGTGCTACTGTTGACACTAGTTCTCGTCCAGGTAAAACTATTTATAAATTTAGCGGTTCTGGTGAAATTACTATAACTGAGGCTGGCTACGCCGAAATACTTTGTATTGCAGGCGGCGGCGGCGGAGGCTCAGGAGACAATGCTTATGCTTTTGGTGGCGGTGGCGGTGGCGGAGGAGGCTATCTTTACAGTGAAATTGCTTATCTTCCTGTCGGAACACAGACTATTGGAGTAGGTGCTGGTGCAGGTAGATGCAGAAGAGATTCAAATCCTTCTCAAGGTGGTGCATCTTTTATTGGTCTTGCTCCACTTGTTTACTCTGCTATTGGTGGAGGAAGTGGTTCTAGTGGACGCATTTATGGAGCCTATATACGTCCAGCCGATGGAGGTTCTGGCGGTGGTAATGGAAGTTCAAACGATAACGCTGCAAGAAGTCCTGGAGGATCATTAGCAGGACAAGGAAATAGTGGTGGTACATCAGAGAGCCAAACAGGAGGCGGTGGTGGTGGAGGCGCTGGTGGCGGTGGCGGTGGTGGCGGAAGTGCTGCTGGTAAAGCAGGCGGTGCTGGTCTTGCCTCATCAATTACTGGAACCTCTACAACTTTTTCTGGAGGCGGTGGAGGTGGCAATGCAAATACTGGCGGCGGTGGAGCAGGCGGTTCAGGTGGCGGCGGCGCAGGAAGTGTTACAACAGCAACAGCAACAGATGGTACTGCAAATCTTGGCGGTGGCGGAGGTGGCGGCGGGTCTCGTTTTGACACACAAGGTGAATGTGGGCTCGGCGGTAACGGCGGTTCTGGATACGTAGTAGTAGTGATTGGATAAATTATGGCACATTTTGCACAGATTGATGAAAATAATAAAGTAATACAAGTTCTTGTAGTACGTAATGAAGATGCACCAGATGAAACAACTGGAAAAGAATATCTTGCACGTATTGGATTTGAAGGCACTTGGGTTCAGACATCTTACAATAATAATTTCCGTGGCAAGTTTGCTACATTTGGAGATATTTATGATGCAGAAAATGATATATTTGTATATCCAGAATCTTCATTTGTAGAAATAACAGAGCAGATCTAAAATGGCATCAACAGTATTCCCTGCAGCATCAACAGCATCTAATCCCCCTACACTTCCAACAGCAATTCCTGTAGGATTAACGCTTCGTAATACTTATACAACCACTACAACTGGTCTTTCATTTCCAGTATCGCAAGTATTTGCAGTACTTGTTGGTGGCGGTGGCAATGGTGGTATAGGAAACGATAGTAATGGAGGAATTTCTGGTGGCGGTGGAGGAGCAGTACTAATGGGGTGGATTCCATCACCAACAGAAGTAACTATTGCAGGTAGTGCTGGCACAACTGTTGTTGGAGGTCTTATTGCTTTAGGTGGTGGCAGTGGTGGTGCTTATGGCGGTGCAGGAAGTTCAGGTGGTGGTGGATCTGGTAGCGCCAATGGTGCAGGCAGTGTATTTTTAACAGCAGTTGGTGGTTCAGCAGGTGGTTTTGGAACTAGTGGTGGATCAGGCGCTGCTGGAATTTATGTCGGTGGCGGTGGAACTGGTTTCCGTTCTGGAACTGGCGCAACAGGCGGAGCAGGTGTTTATCCTGGAGGCGCTGGCTCTAATGGTGGCGGTGGTGGCGGTGGTTTTATTGCTGCTGGTAGTGCTGCTTCAGGTCACGCAGGAGGTGCAGGAGGACAAGGTGGTGGCGGTGGCGGTGCAGGTACAAATTACAATGGTGGTGGCGCAGGTGGCACTGGATGCGTTCTTATTTATTACTAAGGAGAAAAAATGACACAGTATGCAATAGTTGTTAATAATAAAGTTTATAATATTATTGTAGCCGATGATATAGAAACGGCTTTAGCAGTATCTCCACAAGGAGCAATTGCTATTGAGTCTCAGCCTTCTGACCTTGTTTCTACAGACTGGTATTATGATGGAGAAAAACTTGTTAATCCTGCAGTTATAACTTCTGAAAATTAAAATATATTTTACTTTGTGTTATACTTATAAATATTAAATAAATTGGGGTATTTATGAAAACAATAACAGTATATTGGACAATACTAAGTGATCCAGATCTACATACAACAATGAATATGCTTTGGGATTCACCAAAACCATTAATAACATTACTTCCACCAGGAGGTAATACTGAAGATAGTCATAACTACAGGTTATGTAGTGGTGCTCAAAATATTATAAAAAATACTTTTGCTGTTGTTCATCCAGTAACAACATCTGTAAAACTAGGCGGTACGCCAGAAACTCCTGTTATTGAAGAAAAAGATGGGCCATGGTCTGTATATCCAGCACCATTAAAAAATTCTTATAGGCTAGATTATGATCACAGTTGGGCATTTTTTTCAGAAGAGTCTGTTGAACTTCAAGTAACTCCACCATATATGCATAACACTTTTGATAAAAATAACGGAATGATGTCCTCTGGAGGAATGAATATTAGTAAATGGTTTCGTCCTATAAATCTTTCATACATCTTATGGGAAGGTCAAAATTCTTTAACAGTTAAAAAAGGAGATCCAGCAATATATTTTCAATTCTTAACTGATAAAAAAATTATTTTAAAGCAATTTGAATGTACCCCAGAAATACTTAGCCTGTCTCGTCAAGTAGTTTTTACATCTTTATTTTTACATTTACAACCATTAAAAAACCGCTATCCACATTTTATTAAAAATAATAGACACAAAAGGTTATTAAAATTAATAAAAGAAAATTTATTTGATTAGTATATTAAAAATAACTTTACATGTATGGTAAACTTATAACATGTGTGCATTTTGCAGGGGAACTTTAACCCCTATCGTATATTCTAGAGTAGTAGATGATGTACTACTTGGTATGCATAAAACTGGTCAGATAATTTTGTCGGGACCAGCAGAAAGATATACCAACCACCCTAGATCATACTGTAGAAGATGTCAAGAGCCAAGTACTATTGAAGTACCGCTTGATAATGCACTGGTTTTAGATTAATCTTTATCTGGTATTTCATCAAACCTACGATAACCTTTTTTAACCAAAAGTTTTGCTATTTGAAATGTAGCAATTATGTATCCAAAAAACATACCCCAAAGTATATTTAATAACATATCAATATCCACCTGTGCACTCATTTCTTGTATGATATAGTCTAATCTTTGTCATAATTTTGCGGGATGGAGCAGAAAGATGTTCCTTACAAGTTAAACACTTATAAGACCATTCTCCAGTAAAGAAATCATGTACATAACCCTTTGCGTTAGCATACTTTCTGGCTACAAAGGTTTGGAATGGATCAGGAATCTCTAATGACTGGATCAAGTCTGTCCCAATGCCCCATTTTATTTCCAACATATGTTTGTCCAGTTTCTTTATCTATAAGCATCCACTTATCTGGACACTTAGTCTTAACAATAAGATTAATAGACTCCTGTAATTCTTCAAACTTTTTTGCTTCTCTCATTGATTTTCCTTTGTGTGTATAAACAAACTTTCATTTGCCATAATGCTCCAACGCAGTTCTCATTGTTTTTTACAATTTATACAGATAATTTTTCTGCTCATATTGTAAGAATGCTAGACTTTAAGTGACCTAATTTTATTCTAGAGTCTGCATATATAGTATATCCTAAGTCTTTTAGTTTATTAAAGAAAAAAATATCTTCACCTATTAAGCCTTTACCATATTGTAACGATTCAAATTGTTCTATTTCAAACCATGGAAACTTAAGTTTATTTAATGCATTAAATGAAACTGATAAAAATCCTAAGCCACCTGAATGTATTTCAAAGACTGTATCTTTATTTTCTAAATCTTCCTTGGTAAGGAAAGTAATACCATCTTGAGTAATAGATATGTGAGTCCTATCACTAAGTGGATAGATACCGCATACAACATCTTTATCTGATTCTAAAAGAATTTTCATATCATTTGGTGTCCAAATAATATCGCTATCTATAAAAACAATTTTGCTACATTCAAACTTACCAGCAAAAATATCACGAATTTCTTCATTATAGTCTGGAAGCCCAACAGGGCTATACCCTAGTAAATCATTTCTAATCTCTGTAATAATAGGACTATATCCAAACCTTGCTATAGACTTAATATTATTTTTATTAAGCATATTAATTGTTGCAGTCCAAGCACTTAAAAACTCTGGGCTAAAACTATTCCCTGGTATTAAAAATACAATATCAGTCATCTGTTTTATCCCAATATGCTTTACCAAGGGCATCGTAATCATCCCAGCCTTCATCTGCCATATCAATTCTCATTTGATCTATCTCGTTCTTCCATTTATCAGTATCTATTTGGTAATATGTGCCCCACCATTCGTAAGGTTTGTTAAGCAGTACCCACATTTTTGCGTGGTATTTATAACGAAACCCTAAGTTACTATCTAACTCTTCATCTAAATCAATAGCCTTAACAAGATGATTACCTGCATATTCCCCACAAAAATTACCTATCCATCGTAATGGAAGTATCTTAGTTTTTTGAATCTTTGTTGAATGGTTCATCTTTGGGTACCCACACTTTCTTTCCATCTTTCCATACAGGCCAATAACCTAGGCTACGCCAGTCCATTTGGGCTATCTTAGGCTCTTTCATCGCTCTCCCATAAAACTAGACACTTAGTACATTGTATACCCAATTCACGCATATACCAAGTATGGCTACACTCTTTTGCCATATGCACACCAAATCCTGCTATCTGTCATGGTTTGATGAAGATCCCAAAATAAAGGATCTTTGTGTGACATTTCACACTTATCGCATTCTTTCTTATTCAAAGTCTACCTGGCTCTCAAACATGGTGTTACCGCCTCTAGCAGCCTCTGCAGCAAGCATACGCATACCAAGTGCGTTCGTAATAGAGTCTTGAATTGGAATGGCCTCTATGGCTCTTGCAATCTCTTCTCGTAATATCATATCGTCTAGGCTCATGTATTAATTATCTCCTTATTCATATTTTTTATGTACCCAAAATGTTTTTTTATACCAACCACTAAAAACAAGTCCTTTCCCCATTGATTGGGACTCTGCAATCTCCACTAAACCTGGTGTTTTTTTAGATTTCCAGTTTTCTTGACGAAATGGAATCAACTGGGCTATAGGAGTTCCTTGTGGAATCAATCCTTCAAATCCCTCTTTAATATAAAATCCAGGATTTCCATGAGGATGCATAACTATTCCACCATCAATAACTCCAGTTATAGTCGTGAAAGGCAAATCATTTCTGTTAAATGGATGAGTAAAAATAGCACTATAACCTTTTGGTAATGTGTAGGCAACATTATAATCCCATTCAAATTCTGCTGCATAGTGACCTGCTGGAACAAGCCTTATGTCTGCAACATTGTTTCTTAAAACGGGGTGATTCTTAACAAAATCAGGCCAACTCAATTGTAGTGCACCATTGTCGTTTTTAACAAAAACATCGTAAGGTAAAGTAATTAAATAACCAATAGTTAAAGACTCAAGAAAAGGCATACATTGTTTAACTGTTGGTTTCATTCCATTTTGCCACCTTGGAATTTTTTTATACCAATCTGGTACAACTTTTTTTGATGGAACTATTGAATCTTGATATGCTTCTATTGAGGACTCATATTTTAACACAGGAGTTTTTTTAAACATAAAATAATTGTATCATAAACTAAGTTAGATGTAAAGTTCGGCGCAAAATAGAGTAGCAAACCTCCACATGCCCTATACGGGCAACATTGGTTACTATCCTACAGTTGCCCACTTTATAATATTACATTTTCCGTGAGAAGGTCTTACATTTTCAATAGTATCTAAACCGCCCTTTGACAAAGGATAGACATGATCTATATGAAGACCTTTTTCCCATCCATTTTTTCCTACTTGTCTTGGAGCATTTAAATCTATTGGAGTCTGACAAATATGACAGTCTAAACCATATGTTGAGAGTACATCAGCATCTGAATAGTTTCCTGGCTCTGTATTATTTCTACGAAAATGCCTATTAGCATTAGGAGTGCGAAATCTCCAGTCCTTTCGTAATGTATTTATTTGATGCTTACGAATAATTCTTTGGTTTTTCCAATAAGATCTTTCGGCATCTTGACAAGATAGGCAAGGTTCTTGCTTCATGTCTCGTCTATGCCAATCATAACCAGAGCGAGTACCATGTTCTGGCTCTGACTTATGCCTTAAAGATTTGTTTTTAATAATTTCTATGCTTCCAATTTAGCAAGGTATATACAAACTCCCCATACCAAGTCTTATTACAACGCTTAATACCATCTTCCCCATAATGATCATACATAAATAGGATTAGTTTGGCTTTGTCCTTGGTTCTAGTAAACCTACCACAATAGATACAGGACTCAAAAATATACATAGGCAAAGGTTTGTCAAAATCTACATCGTTTTTCTTCATATAGCCATTATCTCATAAATTCCACGGTATGTCAAGAATGCTCTTTACACACAGGCATAGGTATATTCTCTACAGGGCTAAAGGAATATCTAGGTTTGGAACATATATAGCATAGGCTCCAGAGTTCTTTATTATTTAATCTTACTTTATTAAAATATTTTTGTTGCAAATCCTGTTTTTCCTTTTTGGATGGCATAGGCCTAGTATAGCCTATAATGTATGCATGGAGCAAGCAGTCTTATACCTACTATACAGTCCAGAGCATAAGGCTATTAAGATAGGCATATCAGATATCTCAGGTAAAAGGTTTGCAAGCCACAGGACCAAGGGTTGGATCTTAATTAAGTATTGGCACTTTTTTGAACGGTATAGGGCAAAAGAAGTAGAAACTATAGTACTAAGAACACTAAGGGATAGATACGGACACTATCTAACTAAAGAACAAATGCCTCATGGTGGATATACGGAGACATTTGATGCAACTAAAGTAACCAGGAGAATGTTGATCCGTATGGTCAATAAGGCGATTAAAGAGGTTTGATAGCCTGGCTACTTACAGGCTAGACAGTAGTATGGAGCACGAAGGTTGTCTTTATGTGTGTAGATGGTTTGAGAACACTTAGCACATCTTGCATGGACCATAGGACCTTCTTCTTTTGCTGGTGCTTGGATAGTTAAGGTTTTTGTATAGTATACCTTTGTGGCATACCAAGTAATTAGTATAAGAGTTAATGTTAGCATAACTCTATTCTATCACATGAGGGTTTACTGGTTGTCTATCATCATCCATAGCACCACAAACAGTACATGTAACCTGTCCATCAAGGTCTAATTCGTAGTCACAGCCATACTTTGTACATGTCATACATCAAGGATATCACATAGTTATCCACATGTCAATACCGTGAAAATCTTAGTTATCCACAGGTTTATCCACAAGTTATCCACAGTTAAATGTTACTGATATTTTTTAGATTTATCTTAAAGTGGAGGAAAGTGGAGGATAGTGGGTTATTGAGCATTTATAAGAGGGGCTTCGTAATGTCACAGCGGACAAACCTCCCCTTCCCAAACCTTCACATATCAAACCTTTGCCTGGATTATACTCCCAAACCTCCCATTTGTCAACCATATTTGATAACGATTTGATAACAAAACCCTGTATAAAAACTGTGGAAAATGTGAGAAAAATGTAGAAAACCTTACATAAAAATCTATAAAGGTTTGATAATATTCTAAAATCCAGGGAAAAAAATAAGCCCTTCGTAATGTCTTTTATACTATAGGGTTTAGTATATCTTCTGATCCCCCGCTGCAGAATGTCTAACAGGATTATGATTCACGGTAGGGCGGGGGATAAATAAGAGAGTTCGTAATACCCCTATAGGAATAACAAACCATACATTCTGGCTTTTGGGATATAGAGGTTTGACATGCAAAGGTTTGTATGATATAAGGTTTGTTAAGTAAAGGCTAAGGTTTGTTAGGTAAAGGCTAAAACCCTGCAAAATTTTTTATTGGTTCGTAATGTCTAGAATCCTGGGAAAAAGATCTTCGATTCGTAATAAGGTTTGATGGTTGAAAGGTTTGTCGAAAAATCTCAGTCTTCTGAGGCAGCCATTTCCAAAACCTCATCAAGGGTCATGCCCTCAATGATGTCATCTTCAGTTAGTTTAATAGACTGAAGAAACATCTCAAAGGTATCAATTATATATCTGCGTCCATCATCTGAAACTTCTACAACTAATCCCTGGGCAGTTAGATATGCTAATGGTAAACCAAGATCGTTGAACTCTATGAATGCCCTGAAATCTTTTTCTTCCTTATAGCCTTCATACAACTCCCCCAGGATTACACACTGGGTTGCAAAGTCTGTCACTCGGTTTCCTGTGCCTTGAAAAAGTCAGCAGGGTTGTCATACATTGTCTCAGGGTCAATCTCTCTGATGTCACAAAGAGTACGCCATGCTAACTCTAACTGTGACTTGCCTGCCTCTGTAGGCTCTGCCCAACCACCTGCAATAAAGTCTGCAAGACCAAGACCGTCTTCAAGGTCTTTCCAAAAGTCAGAAGGCAGATACTCTACATCTTCTAACTCTAATGCGTCTGTATTAATCTGTGAAAGGATAATAGCAATCTTACCAAAGTCCACTTCTCCACCGCTCTCTCTGTAGGTTGGGGTCTAGAATACCTTCTTTTTCATACTGGGCACTCTCAATCATAGCAATTAATCTATTGTATGTCAAGTGTGGC
>Ga0209500_10001098_pt1 | contig 21269 bp, 30 predicted proteins | sample S_140212_EF_Meta_FD_187323 | JGI IMG/M metagenome (GOLD analysis project Ga0209500, IMG submission 187323) | Freshwater microbial communities from Lake Simoncouche, Canada to study carbon cycling - S_140212_EF_MetaG (SPAdes) (version 2) | ecosystem: Environmental > Aquatic > Freshwater > Lake ... | reverse complement strand
TCAGCGTCTTCAACTGAACCAAGTTCTTGAACCGCATCCTCATTCACATTGATATTTTTATATCTTCTTAATAATTCCTTTTCTCTATCTGTAAGTGGATCGGCAGTGAATAAATATTCTTTGTCCGCTAATTTAGGAACTTTTGAAGATATTACATCCCAACTTTCAGTTTTATGTCCCGAGAATCCTCCCGCCATATTTTTACCATCGGCAATTCTTTTTCTTCCATATTCATCAACCAAGATAACCACCGCAAAGTTTAAATCGTCAAATGGTTTGTCTTTATCAATAACATAATAAAGTGTTAGGTTGTTTTCCAAACGATAGTTGTAGTATAAGTTACCACCACCAACTCTTGATGTACACCAAGGTCTTCCGTGTGCTAATCTAATACATTGTTCTTTACCATTTGGTTTGAAGATGTATAAATTATCTTTGTCGTAAATGTTTTCTATCCCTTGAAAGTCATCACCTTTCTTTTGCGGAACATCATCACCATCAGGTAAGTGATCCAATGATGCTTCTAAATCATCAAATGACATTAACATAATTGGTGGAGTATTAGGTTCCAATCTATCGTATAAATCAACATATCTTTCAATGTATGAAAGGATTTGTTCATTTGTTAAATCATTTCTTTCTCTTTTAAATTTTTCAAAAGCCGCTTTAGTAATAAGTCCTCCAAATTTATTTTGGATTACCTCCACTAATTTCAAATAAGGATATTTCATAATATCTCTATTTGGTTCAGGTAAATAATTTCTTATCTCCAAGAATTTTTTAATCATTGACTTAACTTGTCTTTGATCAGAACCTTTACCAGGACCTTTCATATATGTCTTATATATATCACCTTCTTCTTTCTTAACTCTTTTAGATTGAATTAAAGATTTAAGTTGATCATATGTATATTTTGTAATGTCTCGTTTGTCTGATGCCAATCCGTTTTTATATTTGTCAAAATCGTTAATATAACTTTTGATGTCGTCCTCCGAATCTTCAGTTCCTTCTTGGAATTTAACAACAAGTTGATTCATTAATTTATTTGATATTTCCGTTAACCTAAATCTTGGATCAACATTTTCTACAATTACTGATGATAAAATTTTTACTAATTTCATTTGATGTTTTTACTATAAATATTACAATAATTAAAAATGGACGAATTAATTAATAATTCATTATGAGAAGTTCCTCACCCATATTTTGTTTGGTTCCTTTTTTTGCCGCGGCAGCCTTTGCAAACTCCTTTCTTTCCCACCTGTATATGTTGTCGGGGAAGAAAAAATGTAATTGTTCAAAGTCATAATAAGATAAAGTAAATTTACCCTGAACCTCATTTAATACTTTTGCCAACCTTTCGTGATCTTTTCTGTCAAAGTCGTGGTTTGAATAATAATTCTCTGTTTTCCAATAAGGTGGATCAACATAAAAATATGTGTTCGGTGAATCATATTTTTTAATCACATCCTCAAAATCCATATTCTCAACGTCGGTAATTTTTAAAAAATGTTCAATCCAATCAGGTTTTGACAATTTATCTCTAAATGTTAAATACTTTGATTTATACTTACCCTTTAAATCAATAAATGAACTTGTTTCAGGTTTACTACCACTAAAAACTTGTGTTAGAATGTAAACATATTTCGCAGCAACCTCATAATTACCAGGTTCTACACTGAAACCCTCACCAAAAATTTCAGCCTGAAACCTGATGAATTGTTCTTTGTAAATCGGTGGTGTAGGAAATTCACCAAATTTTTGACACTCAATCGCATTAATTGCATTCAATAATTCTGTTGGGTTTTGAATGCACTTGAATAAATTGTAGTTTAGTGGATTAAAGTCGTTGTAAACAACTTTTTTTAGATTTGGAAATTGTTTTAAATCCATATTAAAGAAACACCAGTACGCACCTCCGAAGCACTCTACATATGTTTCCATATTTTTATCATAGAAAGGGACTATCCACTTTCCAATTTTACTCTTACCTCCTATATATGAAACCAAAATTATTATTTTTTTCTGTATTTATATTTATCTTTTATTATATCAATTACCTCATCAAAGATAATCTTTTTTCTATTTAAAAACAAGACAGATTCAGAATAAAATCCATTGTAAATTTTTTCAATATCTGACATACCTGACCAACCAATATATTTATAATCTTTATCTTTTGGTCCGTATAACTTATTTGTGTTCACACCAAACAAAACATTCATTCTTTCGTTTATTTTATTTAACATATCTATTGATCCGCTAACAATTCTTAAATCACCTCTTTTTGTATTATCTCTTTTATCTTCTTTAATTCTAATACATCCATCACCATCAAAATAACCTCTTAAAAAATGTCTTTCCAATGTTTCATCAATGATGGGGTATTGTAATGTAAATGTTTTATTTGAGGTTACTCCTAAATTAATTAAATCGTTAACCATTTTTTTACCCGAAAAATGAATTTCCACCATCTCTCTCTGACCATGTTTCCATATGGGCATTTCACCATTAACACTCACAATAAAAGATTCCAAAATATGTCTATCTTTTGTATGTAATTTTAAAGTTACTTGATATCTATATTTTTCCACATTATTAATAACACAACCATCAGCGAATAAAAACCCTAAAAAATATGCCCTTTCTTCATTATCAATTCTTTCAAAGAAATCTTCGTTATAAAAATATTTACGCTTCTTAATATAATTAACATCTTTTCTTTTTATAATTTGTTTTTTATTATAATCTTTAACACATAAAATACAAGATTCTCTAGTATCATCAGTGGTTTTATTTTTTTTATAATATTCTTCTAATTCCTTCTCAATCCCACATTTACTACAAATTTTTCCCGTCATAATACTCTTTAACTAAATTCTGAATAAATTTAGAAACACTTATTTCCTCATTCTTCATCTTATCAAAAAGATATCTATCAATACTAATTCCGTATTTAACTTTTTTATCTTTTTCTTCCTTATAAGGTTTTCCTTTTGTTGCCATATAATTATAAATATACTTAAATATAAGAAAAGTGCGTTAAAAGTAAAGTTTTTTTTAAAAAAGTTTTGGCAGAACCAAAAACTTTACTATCTTTGTATCGTTGATGTGATTGAGTAATCAATGTTATCAACAGGTTGTCAGAATCCTATTAAACAAACTGACCACTAATGACTGGGTGAATCGGTCTGGGTTGATTACCCCAATTTTAGGAATGAAATAATTGTAACCCCGTCCCAAAAAGATGGGGTTTTTTCATATTTATAACAATATGAAATTCTAATCACCAAAAACGATAGTATTATTATTAGAGAAGATTTTGATTTAAATCACTTTACTAAAATTGTTAAAGGTGATATCATTATCTATATTATTTAAATTATGGAACAAGAATTAGAACAACCAAAAGGTGAAGCAACTCAAGTTAAAGGGTGTAAACAATGTAAAAAAGGTATGAGTAAAACTCAATGGGGATTACTAATATTTTCGTTATATATGTTTGGCTCCGGTATTTACGGAACCTATCATATAGTTAAAGACATTATTTCTTTATTTTAATCCCTCTCAAATCTTACGTGTTGGTTAACCAACAAATCACCTACCATCTCACCTTTAAACCCTTTTGATTTAACTCTTAAGGGTTTTGTTGTATCAAATACTTTTGGGAACTTCAATCTTACAGTCCCGTCAGGATGTGGGATTTCAAAATCACTGTTTTTCAAATCTTCCAATGTGAAATATACATTATAAACTAAATGTGGTCCGTATTTCTCAAAATTATTATCTGAAACCAACTTGATTCTAACCACTAAATTACCGTAAACTCCATTTCTAAAATCACCAATACCTTGTAGTCGTATGAATTGTCCTTCATCAATACCCACAGGTAATTGAACCTCCACAGTTTTCATTTCGTCTTTAGTCCCCGCACCGTTACAAATATGACAAGGATTTGTGATAACCTGTCCTTGTCCTGAACAAGTGTTACAAGCTGCCTGAACCATCTGTATATACATTCCTGAACCCATTTGTTTGAAAATAAAACCTTGTCCGTTACAAGTGGAACATATTTTCTTTTCACCACCACCCCCATTACAAGGATCACATTTTAGTTTTCTCTTATATGTGAATTCTTTTTTTGCCCCCAAATATGATTCGGTTACATTTAATTCGGTGTCAATAACTAAATCGTGAACTCTATTTTGTTGTCTACCACCAAATGTCTGATTGAACATATTTCGGAGAGCTTCCTCGTGTCCACCAAATGGATTATTTTTTCTCATATCGTATTCTTGTCGTTTACCTTCATCACCGATCGTATCATACGCCTCGCTAATTTTTTTAAACATTTCTTCATCACCACCAACATCAGGGTGATTCTCTTTTGCCAATTTACGATACACTTTTTTAATCTCATCTTGAGTTGCGGTTTCGGGAACCCCTAATATGTCGTAATAATTTTGATTATTCATTTATACTGTATTTTGGTTATATTTAATTACAAAGATATTAAAAAATGGACAATTTTACAATTGTATTATTCAAAAATAAGGTAAAAAAAAGAATTATAAAGAAATTTAAAACTAAAGCCAGAGCAACAAAGTTTTATAAAGATTTAATTGATGAGAACAAAAAAGTGTTTTTTGGTGTTGAAACTGAAAACGGAAAACAATGTAAGTATGAAATTGCTTTAGTTTCAAGAATGACTGATTCAAATCCTTACTTCGTTAGAGATGAATATGGTAGAACGATAAAGATTGAGATGGAGGACCCTGATTTTATGATCCTTGAAATTAACTCGTATAATAAAGAGGAAATGTTGTTTGATATTAAGAACTCAAAACGAATTAGTATTCCGGAGTTTTTAAGGAAATATCTACCCAAAGTTGGGGTTAAATTATTATCAAAAATAAATAATAAAATTGTTGTTCAACGAGATAGTGATATAAATTTATTCTCATTAAAGAGTGAGGATGATTGTGATAGATTTGTTGATGGTATTTCTAATTATATGATGGATGGTGGTAGAATAGATACGATTATAGTTAAAGATTCTTCACAACATCAAAAGAAATATCTTTACGATTTATTGAATAGTAACGGTATACCTAAATCAATCTTATATAGAAGATTCACCACCTATAGAAGAGAATAATCTTCTAATGAAATGTTTTTTTACGGGTTTTTCAATTGGTTTTGGATCCGCATATTGATGTCCCTCCAAAATAAAAACCATCTCAACACCTGACATATCAATTTTAAACTTTTTATGTCCTTGGTCTATTTGTCTAAAATGCCCCAACACTTTTTTAAAATCTTCTTCATTTAATTCAAAAAGCATTGCGGATTTTCCTTCGGGAAACATAGATAATGTAGCGTCAGAAATTAACGCTAGTTTCTCCATTATCCCAATAACATTTTCTTCAGTTTCTGCCATAGCGTTAATTTAACTTCATTTGTTTTGTTGGGGATTATGTCATCCTTCTTAAAATTTTTTATCTCATTTAAAAATTTTAACTTGTCAAGTTCAATCTCTTTTTGATCTTTTTTAATCTCGTTCTTCAACCAATCCTGCATCCCTTCCAGTTGGTTCAGCGGTTTCTTCATCATCCTCTAATTCAATTTTAGGTTCATTTATGTCAAAGGTTAACGCTTGCAAACTGTTTAAATTTTGTTTTTCAAAGATTGCTTTCAACTCATTTACCTTATGTTGGAACAATTTATCTTTATCCTCCCTTTCTTTATTATAAGAGATAACATTTTTAATACTATCAATCAACTCATTAGTTGATGTTTCACTAAACTCCGCAACAAAAGAGAAAAATCTATAACCTGTTGTAGTTTTTTCATTTTCCATTACTGATTTCTCATTAACAAACTTTTTAGGTAATTTCCAACTTTCAGGAAATTCTATGTCAAAAGATAGGTAGTTTTTAATTTTCCTAACCGATTGTAGGTAAGGAAATAATATATTGAACTCTTCAAATAATCCCATTAATTTAATTGTATTAAATATGTTATGATGTAAGATAAAAATAAACCGAAAAAAATGGTTCCCCTACCACTCATCTCAAACTTTTTAGGTTCGGATTGTAGTAGGGAAACAATAAATCTAAAAACAATTCCAAAAACTGAAATTAGTGAAAACACAAATACAAAAAGATATATGGTGTTTAAACTTGTCATATTACGCAGTTTTTTTCGCTTCTAATATTTCACCTCGTAGTTGTTGAAGCAAAGCTTTTAATTCTTGAGAGGTTTTTCTTGCTCTCGTCCCAGCACTTTTATTTCCTGATTCAAACTTAGTCACATCAACACTAAGTTCTTCGGTAAGCACTTTAATTTTTTCTAATGTTTCCATTTTTATTAATTAAAAAAGTTTATTTATGTTAACCTAAATTTAAATTAATTAACTACAATGTCAATATTATACTGACATATTTTTATCTAATGATTTATATATACTAGAAATCATATCCAAATCCGATTTAGTGAATGGTTTTTTTCTGTCAAATAGATCATTAAAAAATTCCCCTATAGAATTTTTTATCCTACTTTCTTTTTGATCGTAAAAGATGTCTCCGAAGAATAATGAAAAATAATCATAATGATCACCCCTTTTATTAAAGACAATTCCTTCCTTTTGGAAATTCTCAACAGTTTTACTCCAACACCACTCAAAATGTTTAAGGTTATCCTCTTCGGATAAAATAATTTGAGTTTCACTGTTCTTATCGTCCCCCAAATATGTATCTAAAATCAGATAATATAAAGAAAAACTAAAGTCATAATATAAATCCATTTTTTCAGGTATTATATTATTAACTTTAAACCATATGTCCACATCATCGGGCTCCATTGGTTTTGCTATATAATTAAAAAAATTCTCCATAGACAAGTATCTATGGAGAATAATAATAAAGATATTTTTTATGTAAATTATTGGGTTCTATCCTCGTATCCCATTAATGATTTCATTCTAATTGACTCCTCATTGAGTTTTTTAGTTGTCTTATCTTCAGTTGATTCAAGTTTCATCATTATTTTACTTGCTTTATCTGTTTCACTTCCTGATTTATCATTAACAACAGGTTGTGGTGATTTATTATATGCCTTTCTTTTTAGTTTAGCAAGTAAATTGTCTTTTCTAATTGTATTTCGTTTTTTGTTTGTTGGTGTTTCAACTGCGTTAGCCCATTCAGGGTTATTTCCTGTCCTTGAAGAACCTTCAACATTATCACTCACCCAATCTTCATTTGGATGGATTTCATCGTAGTCAAGGTTTTCTAATCCAGCGGCAGTAAAGTTGTCCACATAATCTTGAACCGCATTTGATGGGACATATGCCATTTTTTCCATTTTTTCAATCTCACCATTACCCATTGGGAAATTTTTAGGATTCATATCGTAGTCACCTTTAGATCCGTCCTTAAGATAATCTTTCATCTTCTTTTGAACACTTTTCATATAGTCGTCTTCTTCTTTTTTAGAACCCTTATGTGATTTTTCATAAGCAACATATCCTGCCGGTGTTTTTCCTTTTTTGATAGTATCTTTTGTTTTACTTTCTTCTTTTATAATACCTTCAATAATATCAATTATTTCATCTTCGGTGAATAAAGCGGTTTCATTAATGTATTCTAATTTATATAAGGTGTTGTCAACATTTTGTTTTTTACTTTCTTTAACAGGATATTTTTTACCGTCAACAGAGAAACTTGATTTACCATCTTTTTTAGCGTCGGCAAGAGCTCCTGAAAACGCATTACCTTCTTCCATTTCTTCTTCTTCCATTGAAGATTTGCCACATTCCATGCATTCACCTTTTCCTTCTTTTCTTTCCTTTTTAGATCTTAACATTTTAAAATCTTCGGAATCTAATCTATTGTTCTTGTTTTTATCTAAATTGCGTTGTTTTCCGTGTAGTTTTTCCATAACTTCACCACCTGAATATCCACATTCCATACATTCACCTTCATTCATTTCTGAACCACACTCCTCACAGGTTTCCCCTTCTTGAACATAATCAAATGATGACCCGGGAGGATTAAATTTTAACTTTTCCATTATTTCATCCGCCTTATCTTCTAATGTTTCAGTTAAGACCTTTCTAAATAAATTATCGTAATAAGTGTTACTTTTCATAGTTTTGTTTTTTATAATAAATATCGTTATTTACCTGTTTTTCTTAATTCATACAAAATAATATCTTTTATATGATCTTCGTGTAAGTTATAGGTGTTACTCACTTTCCCAATAATATCCTTAAGAGTTTCGTTTTCAAATATTTTAAGGGCGTTAATATCCCCCTGATTACAATAGGGAAATGTTTTACATTTTTTTTTAACCTGAACGAATTTTCCTCCCGGTAACTGTGTTTTTCTTGATGGTTTCCAATTTTTCTTACTATTGGTTTTTGCCCAAATACTAGTTCCTTCGTAAGAACCTGAAGATGCGGTAGATGTGGCTTCCTTTGTTTCCACTTTCTTAACTTTTCCTTGACAATGTGCTTTTTGACTAAACCCTTTTGGATTATTACAATCAATACTGTCTTTATATTTTTTAGACCATTTTTCTTCAATCTCGTCCTCTTCTTTCATATCACCAAATAATGGTGATTCAAATGCTCCAACACCACCACCTGAACCTGTCGCCTCTTTAGTTTCAGTTTTATCTTTCTTTATTAGAGATTTTAAAAAATCAATTAACTCATCAGGATTCTTCAATATTTTTCTTATTTCAGCTTTGATTTTATTGTTATTCATTTTTTTATTCTTAACTAATTTCATAACATCAGATAATGTATAATCATCTTTAAGATAATCAGTTGATTTGTCCCTAATATCATCTTCTTCCGACTCTTTATTCTCGGTAAACTCTTTTCTCGCATTTGCTTGATCAATACCTGTCACCCCCATACTAGTTGCTTCTTGGTTGAATTGTTTTTTAAATAAGTCGGTTAAATTTTCCATTACGCACTTCTGAATTTAGATTCCCAGAAACTTCTTTGTTGATACATTATCGTATAGAATTCTCTGAATGATTTTATTATTAGTTCTTTAACATCTTTTTCTATTTTACCTCGTTTCATCTCTTTAGAGATTCTGTCCAATAGTTTGTCCTCAAACTGTTTTATAGTTGTTGATCCCAAGAAATCTTTAATTTCTTTTTTAATCAATGTTTCAATTTCTCGTTTATCTGTTTGTGATAATGCCATTACTTAAAAATGATTATGTAGGTTAATCCCCCAATTATTGCACCTCCTACGATTTCAATAATTGTATTCTTGGTTTTTAATTTTTTAATGTCCTTTCTCAAACCATCATTTTGGTTCTCAACTATTGTAAATTTCTCTTGTTCTTTTTTAATTTGTAACTTATAATTATCTTCTTTTAATTCCATAGTCGCAATAATACTGTCCTGAATAGTAACTTTATTTTGAGTTTGTTTTAATTCGGTTTCAGTCAATTTATGAACTTCAGTCAATTGATCCAATTTATTTAAATCCAAGGCGATTTGTTTAGCCACACCATAAGGAAAACAAATTTGTGTTGTGTCCTGTTTAACCTGACTAAAAATTATTGACGGTATTAATGTTAATAATAATATGATTAATAACTTTTTCATTTTTAATATTTATATCTTTTATGGAATAAACTATCAAGTTGGGCTACATCCATTTTTGAAATTTCTTCTCCCTTATCTTTATAGTATTCCCGTATTATTGTTTTTTGATTTCTAACTTGAGCAATTGTTGAGTCAATTTTGGTTAATTCACTTTTATAACCCTCAATTGTTTTATCAAGTTGTTGTTGGTTTTTTAAAATTAAATCAATATCTTTATTTAATTGTTCTAATTTATACTTATCTAATTCGGGCATTTGGGGTTTTGGTGTAAATAAATAAACCAACAAATAAATTACGAATAATCCTATTCCAACAATTAGAATATCTTTAAGATTCGTTTTTAAAAATTCTTTCATTTTTCAGATGTTTTCTTTTTTGATGCAATTACTTTAGACCATTTAGATTTAAATTTCTCGTAATATGTTTGCAATTTATTGATAAATTCAAGGAAATCGTCATCTAACTTAATCATAGTCCCGTTTATATATACTCCTTTAGATTCCCCAATTGAGAAGAAAAATTCAAGATCTAATTCTGTAATTTTACCTGACCATTCAACATTGTTTTCGTAAACATTAAGTTTATTAAAATCCACGATTTCCGCAACTTCAGTTACGAACTCATCCATACTTTCTTGAAATGCAATTTTATCATCAGTGGTTAATTGGATGTCTGTGCTATCGGTTCCGTGAAGAACTAAAATTCCTCCAGATATTCGGTAAGCCTTTTTCTTTTCAGGTTTACTTACTTTCTCCTCGTTGTCATCCTCTGCAGTTTCGTAATCAATCTCTTCTTCCGAATCTTCTAATGGATTAATTTTTTTTGTAATATCAGTAGTAGGATTGGATTGTTCGGTAATCATACCATAACTTTCTCTAATTCTATTAGATTCTTCATTTAATAAATTACCCCCAAGTAATCTTCTTGACGATTCCAATAATTGTTTTAACTCCTCGTAATTATTCATTTTCAATTAGTTTTGTAAATTGTTCAAAATTAAAAGCCGGACTAACATCTGTAAATTCTATATCAAAATTACTTTTAGTCACAATACCTTCGTATCTTTCAACACCATTTATTTTAGTATTATGTCCAACACATTCCTTATTTATGGAGAGTTCTTTGGTTAATTTTTTACATAATTCAGCGGTTTTTTCTATCTGAATTTCAGTATATGGTTGCCAAAAAAAGTAATCTCTCCACTTTTTATCATATATCTTCTCTTTATAAATATTACCAATCCAATTAATGTGTGAATTTTTTAATGGTTCTTTTTCCATCCAACCTAAATTCTCTAAACATATTATGATTGAGTTTTTATTTATATTGGTGTCAGAGAAATAATTGGTATGCTCATTATCGTTTAAAAGTTTTAAAATTTTACCCTCTCTATTTATTATATAGTTTGGAATTTTGTCGTATTTACCGTTATAACGATACTTTAAAGACATCAAATAATTTTTAATGTCCCTTGAAGTATGTGATAAAATTATTTGTTTTTTCTTCTTTTGTTTACCTATTGGTTTAAACTCCCCATATTTTGTAATATCAATCATCCCTTCTTATATACTAACCTTTTTTTATTTTTCACCCCCCTATCATACAGTTCATAATCGTCAGTTGTGTCAAATAATTCCTCATTTGTGACATCGTCAAAGGATGGTATTGGTTCAGATGTTTCGTAATCAACAAAATTATCTTCTTCGGTTTCATATGGTGTAAACGCCAATGCGGTTGGTTCATCTTTCAAATCTTCAGGTGTTGGTGTGGGAAGTTTACCTTCTTCTCTCAATCTTTTAACCTTTTCCCATATTTTTTTTGCTTGGTGGGTGCTTGGTCGGTGCTTGATCGGTGCTTGGTCGGTGCTTGGTCGGTGCTTGGTCGGTGCTTGGTGGGTGGTTAACTCCTCAACAATATCCTCCAACAATTCTTTTGTGGTATCAGGTTTTTTTCTTCGTCCTTTGAATGCCTGATTTGTTGCGATAACTAATGTGATTGCCAATGGATCAAACACAAAGATTAATACTAATATAAAAAGGTTGGCGGTTTTCTTAATATCCCAATTTAATAATTCGCTAACATATTTTAACGCACCCAATTCACTACCCGAAATTTCTTCCGATTCCATATTCAAAATATCAACATCAAGTTTTGTGATACTATCATTCATAGAATCAACTCTTTTTGCAATTGTATCTCGTCTTACTTGTGCTTGTGATAATTGTGTTTCAAACGACTTTCTGTTGGCGTTATTCGCTTTAGTTATTACTTGTCCCGTTTTTCTATCCACAGATTGTGTTGTGGTGTTGTTGGACAATCCATCTCTTAATTTGGTGATGTCCCCATCTAAAGTTGTTTTCTCTTCACTTAACTCATCCTTAACTTCCTCAAATCGTTTCTTTTTAACCTCAATGTTCTTAACTTGTTTCTCGTTTATTTCAAGTTTTGCAATATTCCCTTGGAATCCTGTGCTTAATAAACCGTAAATCCCAAGTGAAGTAATGATTGATAGAGTCACTAACGCAATTGTTAAATATATTTTTAACACTCCATAGGTTTCCTTCCATTTATCGTGTAGATAAGTTGCAATTGCAATTTTAGATATTTCAAGGAATGAACCCATAATAATCACAGGTAATGCAACTCCAACAAATACGATTGATAATCCGACTACTGAATAATATGCTGCAGTCCCAGATAACCCCAAGGCACAAAATAATAAAAACCAAGGTAAAAATTTTTCTTTCATAATATATAAACTATACCCAATAAATACTAAAGATAAAGAAAAACCCCCATTTTAGGTGGGGGTTTATATATGATAGGTTAGTTATTTTTTAATTATCAATCAATGTTTCAACTTTAATTTCACCATCAACAAACCTTGACACTGAACAATGTTCAATTTCAACATCACCTTCAATGGTGTTTTTAAATTCATTGTATTGTTCTTCATTTTCTAATGAACCACATTGAGTTGCCGGTGATTGATATACTTTCAATCTATACGATCCATATGGATTTTTTAACTCATTGGTTTCCCAAATTAAATTATCAAAGGTATAATTTTCAGTTCCATCGTTGGTAAGAAATTTACCATTCTCATCTCTTTTATAAAATGCCGATCTATGATAACCACAATTATTACAATTTACATAATCTTCCCCCGTTTTGTAATAGAAATCGCTAAACGCTTCTTGTTTACAATTTGGACACTCAATATAATCTATTACACTTCCCATTTTTATTTTTATTTTTATTTTTTATAAGTAATCAAATAATTCAGTGGTTTCGTTTCTTAATTTCCTTAAAGCCTTTTGTTTTATCTGACGAACCCTCTCTTTCGTCAAACCAAAATCCGAACCAATGTCCTCCAAAGTTCTTGGTGTGCCGGATAGCCCAAAGTAATCCTCAATGATTACTCGTTCTCTTTCGTCCAAAACATTGAGAGTATTTATTAATTTTTCTTTAAGGATGTCCGCAGTGTTAAACGCCGCATCAGGAGCGTCAGCGTCCATATTTGGAATCATATCTATGAATGTATCTCCTTCATCATTGATATTCATATCCAAATCAATCATTGATGGTAATGAAGCGAATTTATCGGATAGTTTTCCACCATTGTTTTGAATTTCTTTCTTCGCCCTGTGAAGATCTTGAACCACATTTACCGGTAACCTGATTGTTCTTGCGTTATCATTCAATGATTGGATGATTGATTGTTTAACCCACCAAACCGCATATGAAATAAACCTCAAGTTTTTACTCCAATCAAAGTTTTTAATTGCTTTCAACAATCCCAAATTACCTTCGGCAACCAAGTCAGGAAAGTCCAAACCTTGATTTTGATATTGTTTTGCAACAGTAATGACAAATCGCAAATTACCAACCAATAATTCTTGTTCAACCTGTCTTCGTTGGTTATCAGTTAAAGTATCTGACATCATAAGTTTTGACAATTCTTTTTCCCTTTCAGGTGTCATAACTTTAATCTTCCTAATATCTTTTAAATAGTGAGAGATTTCGTCCTGATTAATCGGCATTCCTGTTCCTTTTTCTTTCATATATTTTATTTTGAATATTCTTCCAATTTTAGTTTCTCCACACTCGTGAGAGAATCCATTCCTTCATCATTGATTTTATCAAGAAGTTCGTCCAAAGACATATTACACACATCTTCTTTTTGTTTGTCAACAACTAATGGATTGTTTAATTTAACCATATCAAGTAACATATCAAAAATTGCATCATCATTATGATTAAGATCTTTGGGTTTAAATGTGATATTTTTAATATCAATCTTATCACCATTATTAACAGATAAAAGGTGATTTTCTTTGTCCTTACCCATATTTGTTGTCATAATTCCACCTTCGAAGGGAATAAGGGTAAACATAATATCTACAAACTCCTCAAATACCAAACCAATATAGATTGACATTTCATCGTGATTCAAAGCAGAATCAAAATGAAAAATTGCATTCCCATCACCATAAACATATTTTATATGATCCGAAATTATGATAGGTTGTATTTCTTTAGCAATTTTGGTGGTTAGTTCTTCACTACCCATAGTTTCACTTTCACCATATACACACATTAGATACCTCATATTATTTTTTTTACAAAGATATAAATAATTCTTAAACTGACAATTTTTTAGATTCTTTATTATTTTTTCGTTTCAATAAAGCGTCCTCTTTAGATAAAAGAAATTTAACTTTTGGATTTGGTGTTTCCTCATTATAAGGTATTAAGTTCTCAACCCTTCTGTTAGATAAATCAACATAATCTTTATCTAAATCAATTCCAACATAGTTTCTATTATTAAGTTTCGCCATTTTTAATGTGGTTCCACTTCCGCACATAGGATCCAACACCAATTCACCTTCACTACTCCAAGACAAAATATGATCTTCCGCCAATGATTCAGGAAATATTGCTGGATGTTGAAATGCAATGTCATCTTTGGATGAGAATCCCTTACCGTTATTAACATACCAAACATTGTATCTAGTTCCAAATTCGGAAACAACAAATCTATCTACCTTTTTAAGGTTACCATCTTTTTCTCTTTTTGACGGATCACCAAAATTACTATGTCCCGCCCATCTGTTTGGTTTATCCTTTAATAGATTAACCGTTTTTGGTTTCCCCTTTGATAATACAAACATATACTCAAATACTTGAGAATATCTTCCCGTTTCAGGAAATGGAGCACCATTCTTATGATAAATCATAGTGTCATAAAGGGTAAATCCAATCTCCATAAACTTAAGAGCTTGTTTGAATGAACTTCCTGTCTCACCACCATTTTTTACTTGATCATTTACAACCCAAACAACAACACCACCTTTTTTGGTTACTCTATATAGTTCACGAGCCATTTCCACGAATGGAAAACTAAACCCGTCCTCAAAAACAACCTCATCCTTAATCTTACCATTATAGGTTCTCATATTATCATAGGGGGGTGATGTCACAGTTAAGTCAAATGTGTTATCTTCATATCTTTGTAATGTTTCTATAGCATTACCTAAAATTATTTCGTTCATTTATTTTAATTTAAATTCAATATTTATCCTATGATAACCTTTTCAATCGTTTTTATTAATTACTAAAGATTTTTTAAAATCTATTGGTGAATACCAATAACAACCATCACAACCTAAAGATTCATCATAATTAACATCCCCTCTAATGAACCCAATTGAAAACCCTAATTGTGTTGCATCAAATCTTTTATTCGTTTTTTTACAAGGGACACAACCTGAACTTCTTTTTAACATATTCGATCTACGGGTTAATGGTATGAAATCATTAAAATTTTGAGATTCTAAATTTAACACATTTAAATCATCATATCTTCCATTGCGATGATCCACTTCAATATCATCAGAGCTTATCCCCGCGAATCCGGTGTGTTCACATCTTAAACTTTTTATTTTAGTGAATATGTCATTCCTTATTTGTCTTGTCCCTACGTGATTATTATCAATACCATTTAATTTAATAAACCAATTATCCCCCGAACCTCCTCTTTCAAAAAGATATTTACCTTTTAATTGTTCAGGCCATTTATACCCATTTCCCGATCTTAAAAATTTAAATTCATTTATAAATTCAGTTGCAAAAATTTTACGAGAAACCCCAAATTCATTAGGATCCGCTAACAATAAAAAAAGTTGTATTTTAGTCATACTACAAATATATCACATTTTTTTTATTCTTTCATAACTAAATTCAACTTGTTTTTCACTTATTTCACTTCCAATAAAATCTCGTTCAATTAAACTACAACACACTCCAGTGGTTCCGGTACCCATAAATGGGTCATAAATTAAATCCCCCACTTTTGAATATATTTTTAATAATTTTTCACATAATTCAACCGAATAGGTTGCTTTATTTAATGGTGTTGATTCGTCATTGTTTTTTGCAACAATAAAATTGTCAATTATTTCATAATATTTTTGTCCTTTAGGTGATATTTTTACAACATTTTTAAAACAATTAAATGTTTTTAATTCTTTTTTTCTTGTAATTACAAAGATAAACTCAATATTTCTATTCAACCTATTATACGATGCTGGATGGGGAATACTATTATTTTTTTTCCATATAATTGTGTCTGCAACAGTAAAATTTGTTTTTTCAATAATTGATGAAACCATTGTATATGGAAGTCCTGGATTTTCTATTGAGTATGAAAAATTATATAATATAACCCCATTTTTTTTTAAAACACTATCAAATTCGTTAAATAATTTAACAGTCCATATATTATAATCCTCTTCCGTTTTCCAATCTTGATACTCATCATACCTGTTTTGTTTATCGGCATACCCACCTTTTCGTTTTGTCATATTATAGGGTGGTGAAGTTAAAATAACATCAACACAATTTTTCTCCATTTTACTCATACTGAGAAAACAATCCTCATTATAAAAAATATTTTTTTCCATACTATTTTAATATTATTTCATTCGTATTTACTTCCTTTACTTAAATTATCAAACGTTCATAATGGTTGTAAATTATTACTGATACACTTGCGAAATATTATCTTCTTTTCTAATTTTAACAACAGTATCCGCCCATTGATTAACCATTGGATTGTGTGTGATAACAAATATCTTCTCAAAGTATTCTTTAATTTTAACAAAGAACTCTGAAACCATTTCCAAATTATCGTTTGAAATCTTCCCGAAAACCTCGTCAAACACGATTATATTCGGTTTTGGTAATGAACAAATCTTACTCAATACGGATCTCAATGCCAATGATGCGATTGTCTTTTCATATCCCGAACCTGAAACCATTAGTTTCTCCACACCGGTACCATTATCAATCATCATAAATTCAACTTCATTTTTATCGCTAATTCTAACCTCAAGTTTAAAGTATGAACTGTCCTCCATTAGTCGTTGAAGTTCCGAGTTTATCAATGGCGTCATAGTTTTCATTATGATTTTAGAAATCCCATTTTTACCAAAAGCTTCCAAATATATTTTATACAATTTCTCTTTTTCAGATTCTTCCTGAATTTTGATAATCATACTTAAATTATTCTTAATCTTTTCTTCTAAAGATGTTATCTGATAAGTGTTATTATTGATTGATGTATTTTTTAATGTTTTATCTCTTTCAAGTTCTTCAATTCTAATACCGGCTTTCAATAACAATGTTTCAATCTTTTCGTTTTCTTTGATTTTATCCTGAAGTTCAGAATATTTAACCAATTTTTGTTTAAGGTTTTCAATTTTTAAATCAAATCCCTCAATACTCAAATCATATTTTTCTTTGATTAGTTTGTTTTTTTCATACTCGTCAAACTCTTTTTTAAGTTGAGTGAAGGCTTGTTCTTTGCCTGTTAAAACTTGCATTAACCCCAATATTTCGTCTTTTTGCCTATTATAACCATCAAGTTCGGCAATTTTAGAATGGGTAATAGATGCCATCATTAAGTCAATTCCGCAGTGTTCACATTTAATCCCACCGTCCACAGAACTTTTCAATTCTTCAATTGACTTAATTTTGGTTTCTACCTCAACTTTTTGTTTAAACGATTCGTTATATTCTTCCTTAACCTTGTCGTGTTTATCTTCGTAATAAAATGAAGATGGTTCAACCACCTGTAATTCATTTAACTTTCCAATCACATCATTTTTTTGACGTTCAAATGATTTTATTTCCTCACTAACTTTATCAGGATTTGTTTGAGCGATATCATTATCAATATTGGTATGTTTCTTTTTTAACATATCATCACGATAATCCTTACCCTTCGTTAAATTTACATCAATTTGATTAAGTTCTTCTTTTAATGTTTCAATACCGGTTTTTAATGTTCCAATACTAGTTTCATATGTTTCATTATCACTTTTTAATTGTTCGGTGTTATAAACATTTGACAACATTGATTTGGAGAAATCAGAATAAATTTGTTTTGCAGATTCTTCTTTTTTCTTTAAAAACTCCAACCCCATAAACCTTGAAAGAACTTGTCCTCTTGCGGTTGGTTTTGATTCTAAAAGATCCTCAAGATTTGTTGCGGTAGTTAGGATTGTCATTAAGAAATCCTCTTTAGAACCTATTGATGTTTTAATAAAGTTCTCGGTTTCTCGTCTTTGTTCACCAGTAAAATTTTGTAAACTTCCATCGGCAAGTTTTTTGAAAAAGTCCAATTCAGTTTTTACATTCCATTCACCTTTTTTGGACATTTTTCTTTCAATATTCCTAACAATAACATATTCCTCACCATCAATGATAATCTCACCTTTAACGGATACTTTATCTTTGGTTGTAAATCTGTTGAAGATTTCTTCCGCTTTTGATGTTTTTGTGGTTTCATTAAAGAATAGGAACATCAATAGATCCACTGACAATACCGTCTTGCCACCAAAGTTAGGTGGATTAGACTCAACCACCGTAATTCCATTACATTTATCAAAATCAATACGCTGGTTTTCACCATATGATAAGAAATTAGAGAACTCAATGTTTTTAATATACCATTTCTTAAATGATGAGGTTTCTTCTTCCGATTCGGACATTTTATTCTCAACCATTCTATTGATTGACATTACCTCGTCAACACGGTTTTCATACCCTTTAGATTTAAGGAATTGTTTCAACAAATCAGATTGATAATTTGTATCCATAATATTTACGGACACATCAACACTTTGCATCGTATCTTCCTGAATGTTTTTAACTTTCGTAATAACATTTACATTGGTGGAATTATACTTCTTTTGAAAGTAATGTTTAACACTCTTGATTTTATCTTGAGTGAAATTATCCGAAATGTCTTCCCAAACTACCTGAATAGATGGGTTTTCAAAGTTAGAAAACTCTAAATCTTTTATCATAATATTGTAATTAAATGTTTTTGGTGGATTAAATAGATCCATCTATTATTGTTCGTCTTCAGATGTTATAGATTCTTCAACTGTGTTTACTTCGTCAATAGTTTCAACATCAGTTACGTTTTCAATGTCGTTAGTGTCAACAATATTAAATTCAATAGGACTATCCCCCACTTGAACCTCCAAACCTTCCGATTCTTTGAATTTGTCCATTTGTTCTTTAAGAAGTTTGTTAAATGCGTTTTGCATCTTTGTTTTTTCTAACACAATTTTTTGATTTCGTTTTGCAACTTTTGCTCTGTGCTCTTTGTCTCTTTTCCCCATTTTTATTTTATTAGTCGTTTAAAATTTGTGGTCCATTTTCATCTTCCACGATATATGTTGTCTCAATTTTTTGATTTGATAATCTGTTTTCTTCAAACCATTCCACAATAGCATTTATTCCCCATACTGCTCCTGACGCTAATAAACCGTCAAAGAATATTGATGCGTATTGGTTAACTCCCAACATTTCATGCCAAGGAGAATATGCTACAAATGACATAAAAAATCCTGACCAAGTGCTAGTACACATCATGCAGGAAACCAAATCAGATATAAATCCAAATAACTGACTTAATACGGGAATACCACTATCCCCAACTCTTCGGAACCAATTTCTTAATCCCTGAAATATTGATCCATAAACCAATATGTTTGACATACCATATGCTGATAATATCCAAATTAATATGCTCATAATTTTTGTGTTATATTAGAACCTTTAAGATAAACAGCCCCTTGACTGACCTTAATACTTTCTAATTGTTTATTTATGCCTTCCAGCTCTTCTATTTTTTTGTCTTTCAATGATAGTTCTTTTCTTAATTTCTGTAAAGTTTCCCCCATCATTTTTAACTTTTCATTGTTTTCAACTTCCTTAATTACCTCCACCTCTTTTATTATTTCAATTGGTGGTTTAGATAAATGTTCGTCTAAACTTTGTCTAACTTTGTCTAATTCTTCATCTTTTTTAGACATTTTTTCTTCCAACTTGGTGATAATTCCTCCAAGTTCATTTTCGGTGGTTTTGTCACTAATGTATTCTATTTTTGTGACAATTTTTTCAACGGGAACTTCCACTCGTTTTTCAACTATTACCTCTATTTCCGTGTGTTTTTCCTCAATCCCGTCTGTTTTTAAGTGTATTTCCTCATCATTAAGTGAATTTCCCAAGAGTCCATACTTTTCAATATTAAATCCTGATTGAAAACATTTTTTAAAAAATTTATCGGTGTCGTCAATTTTGTTTAATTCACAAAACGATAATACCGACTGTATGGTTTTTTTGTTAAATATTTTTGAGTAGTTCGGTTCCATTTTCAATATCTTCAAATGATTTAATCTCAAACTTCAAAAAAGGTTTTGGATTGAATAAGTCAGTGTATGTATATTCTTTTGTTTCCACATTATACACTCCATATCCGTGTCTTCCAATACTTTCCCCCATATTATTCTGTATTGCTGATCCCACCATATATCCCTTACCCGTTTTAAAGTTAAATTCTTGTCTTTTATGAATATCTCCACATAAAACGACTTCAAGTCCGTTAAATTTTTCAATATCATAAGCTTCTTCTCCAAAGTCAAAACCAAGATCAGTTTTCATCCCTTGTATTGGTCCGTGAAATAGACCAATTTTAATACCTGTCGCAATGTTTAAATCGGGTGGAATATTTCCTTGGAATTGAGAATATACACACCAACTGATATTTTCATCGTCATAAATACCCCTATCTTTATAATAGATAATATTTGAATTATTTAATGATTCAATTATTGGTGTTAGAGAATCTAATCTATCTAAATTATTTATAAGAGCATCATGGTTACCCGGAATTATTATTGTTTTTGCAACATAACTACATTCTTTTAATAACCAAGAAACAATATTTATTAATTCCGGAGTTAATTGATTTTTAGAGTGTAGTAAATCTCCCGTAAACACGATACGATCAGGTTCTAATTCTCTCCATTGTCCAATTGCAGTTTCAAGTATGGAACGATATAAATCGTGATCTTTAAATAATCTGATATGTAAATCAGAGAAATGTATAATTTTTTTAACCATATATAAAATATAAGATATTTTATTGGTTTTGTCAAACAAAAAACCCCACCTTATTCGGATGGGGACTTAATTTCTATTGGGGGTTGATTACTAGTGTTCCGATACTTTTTAAAGTCGTTAATCCACTTTTGTTCATCACTAATGACTTGTCCCATTTT
>Ga0209500_10001096_pt1 | contig 21275 bp, 17 predicted proteins | sample S_140212_EF_Meta_FD_187323 | JGI IMG/M metagenome (GOLD analysis project Ga0209500, IMG submission 187323) | Freshwater microbial communities from Lake Simoncouche, Canada to study carbon cycling - S_140212_EF_MetaG (SPAdes) (version 2) | ecosystem: Environmental > Aquatic > Freshwater > Lake ... | reverse complement strand
GAGCCAACACGCTGGTGGGCAGTATCGTTGTGCCCGACGGCAATGCTCAGGCCTCCGTGGATGAACTTGTCGAGCAGTGCCGCCGAGACTTTCGAGCAACGCATGTTCTGGCGGTTGGATCTGTTGTGACCGATGGACAGAAGGGCACCAGCGGCGAGGCCGTCGAGATTGTGCTGGCTGGCCCACAGGGTACGTTGCGGCTTTGTCATCGCCTCGGCGGCGGTGGCAGCCTGCGAAGATCGCGTGCCGCTAAGACGGCTATCGATCTGGTGCGAAAGGCCTTGGAAGTGAAACCGTCTCTTCACTCGTGGTAGGTATGCCAATGATCCCAGTTTCGAAGCTTTCTACTGGAATGTCATCTCCCGAAAGCCGTCGCACGCTGGTGCTGGTGCTGGGGTTGGTGGTGCTCGTGACGATTATTTGCTGGCCGTCGCTTGCCGGCCGAATTCAGTATGCCAAGACGCGAGCCGAATTAGCGGCGATCCGCGATGCCGCGACTGGCGCAGAGCTCGCGCCAATCGGCAAGCTTTTTACCACGCTGGCGCGAGTAATCGGGCCAGCGGTGGTGAATGTCACATCGAAGCGACGGGTGCTCACGCTGGCCGATGAGATTACGAGCCTTCGAGGGACGATGCCACGAGGGGCCATTAGCGAATCGGTCGGATCAGGCGTGATCATCAGATCAGATGGCGTGATTGTCACGAACTACCATGTGGTAGCTCAGGTTGAGGAGATCGACGTGGCATTGGCCGATGGACGGCGGTTTGTAGCAACTCTCTTGGGGTCGGATGCCGCGACGGACTTGGCTGTTTTGAAAATTGACGCCAATCACCTGCCGACTGCGGAGTGGGGGGACAGCGACACAATCGAGCCGGGAGAGATGGCGTGGGCTATCGGCAACCCGTTCGGCCTCGACCGCACGATTACGTATGGCATCGTGAGTGCCGTCGGCCGGCGGGGAGTGCTAGAGAACCCGTTTCAAGAGTTTTTGCAGACGGATGCCTCGATCAATCCGGGGAACTCCGGTGGGCCGCTGGTGGACGTCCACGGCCATATCATCGGCATCACGACAGCCATTGTCGGAAAGGATTACAGCGGCATCGGCTTCGCAATTCCGAGCAATACAGCCCGCAGAGTGAGCGATGAGATCCGAGCCAACGGCCACGTGGAGCGAGGTTATGTGGGCATGTCACTGCGAGAATTACCTTCCGGATTTTTGGGCGCTGGGGTGTCAGGTCGCGTGTCTTCGGGCGTAGGAGTTGTCGGAGTGGAAGCCAGATCCCCAGCGGATGTGGCTGGAATCCAGCCAGGTGATGTCATCATTCGCTTTGACGGCCTAGAGATTACGGAGGCATCGGCGTTTGTGCTCTTTTTGACTCGTACGCCGATCGGGAGCGAAGTGCCTTTGGACATCATGCGAGATGGCCAGGAGCAAACCATCTCAGTACGAGTCGGGCGCAGGCCTCGGGATCAATAGGAACGCGACCCATCTGCATTGTCAGCCTCGTCGATAGAAGGCGTGTCGTCAGAAGGTGTGTCTTTGTCCAGAAACAATGCAAAGTTAAACGATTCAGAGTCGATCGCATCGGCGGCCTTGGCGGAACTAGCTGGCGTGGTGGAGGCAGTAGGCGGCGGCGAGATTCTTGGCACAGGCGTGCCCTGCGGTCGCGATCGAATGGATGCACTGACGTCTTCCAGCCACTGGCTTGTTGGAAAGCTGTAGGGACGAAATTTTTCCAGAGTGCCTGTTTCCTCGTGGATAAAGAGAGCTCGCTGTGGACCCAACTTGCTGGCAGCTGGGCTATCCACGAGTTGGCTTGAGTCGGCAGCACTCATTTGAAACAGCACTCGCAACTCAAACTCCTTGAGAGCACCGCGTTCAAATGTTCGCATGAGGTTGGTGAGCGAATCGCACCATACGAGCGTATGGATACCAACAGTAGGGCCGTCCCGAAGCAACGTCATGAAGTTTTGGGCCGGCCCTATTTTCTGGTCGCCGCCAAAGGAAAACCCAAAGTCGCCATCGCTTTTTCGCAGCTCTCGATAGCGTGCAAGGTCTCGTACTACCACAAAAACCGCCTCACCATCGAGCACCTGTTCGTCGAGCCGACGCCGCACCTCAGTGCCTAATCGGTCGAATGCGTCAGTCGCCCCAAGCCGCCCAACAACCTCGATCTCATGAGGTAGGTGCTGTGTGAGTTGCCTCAGCAGCAGGTCGGGGTGCTCGTCGGCCACCGCCGGCTCAAAGAGCACAAATCGGGCGACCCGGCCGAACTGACCGCCAGGAAAAGGATCGTGGGCTGCAGCCAGACTGACAATGGACATAGCCAACAGGCTCACGGCTAAGTCCTCGCGTTGACCAACCGCAAGCAAATTCGCGCCGCCTTGTCGCCTAAAGATCGCGGCTGTGGGGTCCTTGATTGCGATTGCATCGCCCAGCCATGCGACTGGCGTGAGCAATTCCTTGCCGCCCACGGTGTTGGAATGCAGGAGTTCAGTGATGAGGGCATTGCCTGCTGGGTCGGCTGCTTGGTTTCCGTCAAAGACAATACGTGGCAGCGGCGGGATGTCTGTTCGCGAGTCTGCTAGCTTGCGAAGTGTGCTCAGGTATTTTTCGCGGCTCTCGTCGCTAAGCCATACCACTTGAAACGGATTGTTTCCGGCGACTAGACCGTTGGCATCGTTGTAAATCGCTTCACCAGGCCGCGTGAGCAACCGGGCAGCGGAATTCTCCTCGCTTAAGATCAAGCTGCTATCGGCTTCGTTGCACTGCAGCGCAATGCGCACTGCCATTTGTCCCATCGTGCTTCGGGGCAGGCTGTAGGATCCGCCGAGCGTCTGCGAGCCGAGCAATACATGCATGCCGAAAGCTCGCCCCTGACGCACGAGTCTGTCGAGCACAAGCGAGGAGTCTTGCGCTAGCTTGTCGTCTTCGATGAAGAGCTCTTGAAACTCATCGATAATCAGCAGAATTCGTGGCATTGCTTCCGGATGCCCTGTGTTACGATAGCCGGCCAAATCCTGCACGGCGAGATCGCGAAACAGATCGCCGCGACGCTTCAGTTCGCGATCCAACTGTTCCAGAACAGAGAGACCAAACTCGCGCTCACTCTCGATGGCGATCACCCGGGCGTGTGGCAGCCGATAGCGATCATAAATTTTGAATTCGACGCCTTTTTTGAAGTCGATCAGGAAAAACTGCACCTCATTCGGGCTATACGTCAGTGCGAGATTGGTGATCAGGGCGTGCATCATCGTCGACTTTCCAGACCCCGTCTTGCCTGCGATGAGCACGTGCTGGCTGGTGCCCTTGCCGAGCTTCATGTGCTGCATTTTCTTTGCACCTGCCGGTCCCAGCGGCACGTTAATTTCGCTGCTGGTGCTACCTGTCCACCAGGCTTCCTCCTTTGGTGCCACGCGATCAAAGGGCACTTCCACTCGCTTGGCGGCCTTGGCTGCCTTACCGACGCGTTGGATGATCGTCGTAAACACCTCGTCGCTCGGGGCCTGCTCCACCGTCAGTGGCCACTTGGAAAACTCTGGATCAGTCCAGGTGAAGATGCCGTCCTTGAGCACCAGTGTGGTGGCGTATTTCTCGATGTCGGCAATGCTGAAATTGGCAGGCATCGCCTGATTCGTGTCGATTGACACAATCGTGTAAACGCCGCATCTTGCACCACTGGCAGCGATGCTTGCGAGCCGTCGTGCGGATGTCTCTGTAAAATTAGCCGGGAAGTTCGCCACCACGACAAACCGATACGGCTCTGGCACCTCGGCATCGGCGTTATAGGCACCGATCGACTCGTATTCGTTCCGGAGATACTTCTGAATCACCAGTTCCATCTGCTCGGTGATATCTGCCAGACGCTGCTCAATCTGGGCCGGCTCCGTCCAGATTCGGCTTGTAACGAGCAGTTCATCGTAGTCGGCCAGATGCATGAAGCCAGCAAAGTGCTTGCCTAGGCCCAGCGGATCGATAATCGTAAAGCGGGTTTGGCCCGCCGGTACGCCGCTGGCAATGCGAAGCGTCACGGCCTGCATCGTTTCCGAAGCGATATCCTTGTCGTCGGGCCCAATTTTGATCAATAGCGAAGCCTGCAGGGGAAAGGGCACGATTGCTGGCTGCGACCAAGCGATTGGCCCGAAAGCGTTGATTGCCGGTGTGGCCGACAGGCCGCCGGGCACTTTCTCGAGTGAAAGGGCAAGTGTGCCGAATCGCAGGCCAGCCGGAGTTTCCGCAGGGAGCGGCAGATCGCTCCGCGTGAGGTTCTCCCACGACGCAAACGCCGCAGCGTCGATCCGATTGGCCTCGTCGTAGACGGCAGAAGTATCGCGACGAATCGTTTGCCACTGCTGGGTCATCGCGCAAGTGCGATCGTCGCGCCGCTTTTCGGTCGCAGCGAGGCGAGCGTCGCGGGCCTGCTGGTGTTTTTCTAAATCTTCTTGGCAACTCGTGGACAGGGCGGCCAGTCGAGGAGGGTACTTTTTTACTGCAGCCCCCTTACCGCTGTCTTGCTTCAGAGTAATCGCCTGCGTGGCGGCTAGGTATTTCGCCTCTAAGTCGGCCAATTGCTTGTTCTTTTTCGTCTGCAGATCGGCCAGCTTGGTTTGCAACAGCGTTTGGCGTTCCTCGAGTTGCTGCGCAAACCGTTGGTCAAGTTTCTGAAGCTGCTCATCACGACGGGTCTTGATAAACACCACGCTGGCAGCAAGCACTCGGCGGGCGTGTGCGAGATCATTCGCGAGGTGTGCTCGCATTCCGCTCGCGTCTTGGCGGGCTTTCCTGCGACGTCGAGCCACCCACCAGAGGCCAAGCCCAATGCCGATGCCGATCACAGCTAGCCCTGCAACTCCCGCAACGATGACGTTTGTGAGCGAATCACCAGCAGGGTCGATAACAAAAGTACCAGCGGCTGCGGCCAGCCCTAGCAAAATGGGCAGCAGAATGGCTACCCCTCGCGTGCTGGGAGCAAAAGCGAACTGGCCGCTCTTGAGCGTGCAAATCGCTTTGGACTGATCAATCACTCCGCTGCGATTCTGCTCCAAAAGCGTCAGCACCGCAGTCCCGCTGGGCAGTGACTCGGCCGGTTGAAGAAGCGGCTCGTCACGAGCACCAGAAGGAGCCTCGCCTTCCGGTAGGGCCGACTGAGCGTCAGCAGCCTGTGGCAAAGAAACGCCCCAGCCTGCGAGCACATGGAGGCTTTTCGCGTCGGCGTCGTTGAGTTGGGCCGCTGTCTTGGCCAGATCCAGCTCCGCTTTTTTAAAGAGCTTGACGGGATCCTTCCGCTTTTCTTTAAAAACCTCCCTGTACGAGCCCTCCTCAAACTGATCGTCTTCCTTGAGTTGCCGGTCTTGTTGTTCGCAGGTTCGACTGATCGTGACGGTAAACGTTTTGCGTTGGTCATCCAGTTTTTTTTGGTCGGCAGCTGCCTGCGAGGCCACTCGCGTGAGAATGGCAGCGTATTCGACTTTTGTAGACTCGATGTCGCTGTCATAGCGAGTGCGTGTGGCAGCCAGCAAGGTTTTTGCGGTAGTCAACGCAGCTGCCGTTTCAGACTCGTACTCCGCAGAGATATCCTTCTCCAGACGCGAACGAAGCGACGCCTCCCGTCGCAGGATTTCTATCTGTGCGCGGAGGAGATCGCGATCGTAGCCCGACGGGGCCGGAGCCACATCGGGCGTTGGGGGGTCTGTCGGTGTCATGTCGGGCGTATTAGTCATGAGTTAGAATCGCTTACATCGCGAGCAGCGCGTGCTAGCACCTCAGCGAGCCGCCCGATAGCCTCGAGCGTTTCCTTCACGTCGGGCATAAGCGGCTCAATGTGTTCCTTGTGAAATGCCTTGCTCGTGGAATCATTCCACGTATCTTTGGCCGATTCCCACTTGAGGTCCAGTTGTTTGAGCGAGAGCGCCATTTTCGACGCACCGCTGGAGAGATCACCAACACGCATCACAACCCTCCAGTACCACTGCTGCTTGAACTATCCCCGTCGGCCGACAATCTGTCGCCGCTGATGTTGCCAGTCTGGGCTGTTAGAGGATCGCCTGTTGCAGCCACGCCCTTCACACCATCGTCTGTTCCAGCCACGCCTTTCACACCATCGCCTGATCCAGCCACGCCCTTCACACCATCGCCTGATCCAGCCACGCCCTTCACACCATCGTCAGTTGGCCGGGCAACCGATGTGGCGGGGGCGGAGCCGTCAGCATTCACAGAAGGCCGTGGCGACGACATCTCCCGATAGGCATCCAGCGATTTGATCATCCGTTCAATGCGTGCCATGGCCTTTGGACAATCGACGTCGATCACTTCATGGAAGTGCACCAGACGCACACATGTTTCCCGGAACTGCTGCTGCACCACCGGCGACCATCGACGCACGGCCTCGGCTTTTTCCTCGGAGAAAGCCAAGCGAGCCCGAGCCTTTTCTAGCTGTTTTTTTTCTTCGATGCAGGAAGGCTGGTTATTGCCGACTTTTTTAAACGTACGGCAGTGCTCGAGGTCTTTTATGGCCTGATTGACCATATCTGAGGATCGCCGTACTTCCGCCTTCCAATGCCCTGCGCGGTCGATGGTGATGTAGTCGATCGCGCGACGACCCTCCAACTCCACCTCCGCAATCGCCTGTCCCGTCTCATGTGCAAAAGACGAGATCGCGGCCTTAATGAACGCCAGCGTGTCGATCGATTTAACATCAGCCTGTGTTGACATGGGCTATGACTCAGCGTTGCTGCTGGTATTCCTCAACACGTTCGGCCTTGCGGATCAGGTAGGGCACATAGTCGCCAGTCGCCTCGACAAAGCGTCCAAATGTGTTGAGCTGCTGCTCAAACTCTTCGCTAAATTTCTGGTGCTCCTGATCGCGCCACGAAGCGCCTAATGCTCCCAACTGCCGTTGCACGGTTTGCATTTGCGTCATCACCTCGGCGCTGAAGTGACGCAGTCTCGCCGCAAAGCGACGCAGTTCCTGTGGGTCAACGATTGCCTGTCCCATGGTTGTGCTCCCCTTCTCATGTGGCTCGTGTGATACCTAAAAACATCCTAAACCATGCACCGTTTGGCCCCGCAAAGGCGAAGGCCTTTCCGACGCTGCATCTCCTATCCTATTGTGTATCGTAACGGAAAACTGCAATGTTTTGCCAGCCGGTCGCCAGACCGCCTCCCTGAGGAGTAGCCGCCGAGACGGCCACTCAAACTGGCCCCCCAATAGGAGATCACAACACATCATGCGTCCCGAGCAACCGTCTGATGACACCGTGTCGCTGGAGCCCTCAAAGGGCTGGCATGTAAGCCACCTCTTCTATTCGTTCGATCGCAGCCGTATCGCCGCGATTGGCGAGGCGGACCGCGTGGAGGGGGCTCGGCACTTCGTTGAATCGCTCGATCCGACTGGCCCGTTGGCGCCTAGGCGTCTCCAGACGTGGATCGTGCCGGGGCAGAAGGCCGACTTTGGCGTGATGGCAATGGATCCATCCCCGCTGCGGGTAGAGGATGTCCACCAGCGGCTGATGGCCGGGCCATTCGGGCACGCGCTAGTACCAACGTATTCATTCATTGGCCTCACTGAGGTGAGCGAGTATGTGCCAACCGTTGAGCAGTATGCCCAGCGTTTAATTGTGGAGGGGGAGGTGGCCGATAGCCCGTCCTACAATGCCAAGGTGCAGGGGTATGCCAGCCGGGAGGAATCGATGCGGAAGGCACGGATCGAACCGGACCTGCCCCAGTGGCCCAACGCCTGCTTTTATCCGATGAATAAAAAGCGAAAGGTGACGGAAAATTGGTTTTTACTTCCGATCGCCGAACGCACTCGACTGATGGCCGAACACGGTCGTACCGGCATGACATTTGGTGGCCGCGTCACGCAATTGATTACAGTGAGCGTGGGTCTTGATGACTGGGAGTGGGGCGTGACGCTCTGGGCTCGGCGGCCCGACTTCCTGAAGGAAATTGTCTACAAGATGCGTTTCGACGAGGCGAGCGCCCGGTATGCGGAGTTCGGCCCATTTTACACCGGCTATGTGACCTCCGGCGCAGAAATTCTGGCCCATTGCCACATCTAGTGGAGTGCTTCAGCCTATTCGGGTTTTATCGAGGGTGGCCCTTGCGCGGCGCACCCTTCCACTTGACCTGTCCCCACAGATGAGGTTCAACCACGAACTGCTCGTCGGCGTGAAGTGCATGTGAACACGCTTGTGTCGCGACAGCCACGCCTTCACCCGAAGGTGTTTGTGGGTCGTCAACAATCATGTGGATGTCGAGGTCCTGCGGAGTCCTGCTTCGTGCCGCAGCGACCGGGGTAGAGAGGCAGGCTTTTCTGGGTGCGCTCGAGAGCCTGAATCTGGCTCTTTTCGTTGGCACAGAACACCAATGCATGTTCGGGGGGATTGAGATACAGGCCAACCACGTCGGTCAACTTCTCAACGAACTGCGGGTCATTGCTCAGCTTAAACGAGCGAATCCGATGCGGCTTCAACTCAGCAACGATGTCTTTGTTCATTCGAGCCGTAGCGGCCAAAAGCACGATCTTCGCTCGCAGCACGAGCGAGTCGGCGTCACCGTGCTCGATGCAGCGTGGGGGAGAGATCAGGAGAGACAAAGAAGAGCGGCGACAGTTCGGAGATCGAGGAGAGCATCGCTGCAGCAATCGGTGGTGAGCGATGCTCTTACGAAAAGTGGTGCCGTTGAAGGGGGGCAGGTCAGTGAGCTGAAGGCAAACCGCAATCGCGACACGTGAGGCCTGACTTCTCGCGTAGGGGAAGGAGCGGGGCTATTCGAAACGCTCACTTTTTGTCTATTTTAGCCCGAGAAAAAATGATTTCGACTTCGGTATCTCGCGGCGGCACGCGTCCTTCAAAGACCTCGAAGACCAACGCTTCGTTTGACTGCGAACTCTCGACCGGTAGGTCAAGGGTTGCCGTGGGAAAGTTGGAGACGCAGATTAGATCGCCGCCATCAGCTTGGTAATACTCCTTGCCGTCGGTGGGGTCTGTCCAGAACGAACTGCCCGCAAACACCCAGTCGTCTTGCATCGGCTTTCCAGTGCGAGCGTTGCGGATCCACTCTTTGGCGTTTGATTCTGCATTCGTTCCATCCGGCTTTTTCCATCGCATGCGGACGCACACCGGTGGCCCTGTGGCCGCCACATATTCTGGATCAAATGAGACGGGCTTGCCGGGTTCGAGACCGATTGCCAGGAGCCCAGCGTGGACGAGTCGGGCGGTCGCTCGCACGGCCACGATCGACTCATGTTCCTTGGTTTGGCGGGGGCAGGCGAAAAACTCGATTGCGCCCTTGTCCAACGCAATGAGTCCGCCGACGACGACTTCCTTCGCTTTGGAGTCAATCCACACATCCTCATCCGGAGAAAGGCGTTTGAGCTCTGGATGCCGATCGGCCGCAATGCACATACAGGACGCAACCACAATCGATGCGATCCAGCCGCTTGACAGGGCATGGCGGCGCGGCAGAAGCACGCCCGCTTGGGGCAGGGGGGCTCTAGGCAAAATCGCATGCGGCATGTGGCACCCCGTGAACGGTGGCGGATTCCTCAGGTAGTATTTCTAAGGTAGTATAACGCCTCCCTAAGATCTGAAATCATACGGCGCAGGAATTCTCTGATGGATGCAACGAAAAGTGACAAGCGAGGCAAGCGGCGGCCACGGTCAGAGAAAGGCCCCGATGTCCAACTGGGCCAACTGTCCGACAGTTCAACGGCTCGCGGCTTGGCACCAGCGGATGGAGCAGTTGCCGATGTTGCTTTGGCCTGCCAGCCAGTGGGAACGATCATCGCAGTCGAAAACTTCGACAACCACTCAGGGACTCATGCGACGGAAGTAGCTCGGCAGACACGGGTACCCCTGAGCGTCAAAAGCAGAGAGGTCGCCAGCCGTATCCGTCGGCTTGCCGACCAGAGCGAATCCCTCGATACCCGTCGCAGGCTTCGCCAACTCGCGGAGCAGATTACACACGGTTCACACAATGTGCAGGGGATTGCTTTCATAGAAGCATCTCTCGGGGAATGCCTCGATGAGGCCGGCTTGGCAACCCAGCCTCGCGAGCAGTGGTTGTCCTGCGAGGCCGCCACGTGGGGCTTGGCGTGGCTTGCTCGCACGCGGCGAGCCGGTGGTTCAGCTGGCGGCTTACTCCAGCGGTTGGTGAAGATGGCCCAATCGATGCAGGCCATCCTACGGGGCAACGACACTGGCCCCGCCGCATTTATTTTGGCTCTGTCCCGACTGTTTTGCGACATCGAGGCGTGCCAATGCCTTGAGCGGGATGTCACGCATAGTTTGGAAGAGGAGGTTGGTCGATTGGTTTCGGCTGGCGGGGCAGTGTCGCTGGCCGCATCGTCCGCCACAGGATGTTTGACGACGGGATCTGCGGCAGTTATCCAGCGAGTATCGAGATGGACTGTTGTGCGTGAAATTGCCATGCAAACAGGCAACTCGCTGCCGTGGAATGCTGCTACCGAGGAGCGATGGTCTGCGGCGTGTGAGATGGCACTGCATTTGCTGGGTAATGGCGGCAGGATTCTGGCGGCTTCCGGAAAGCTGCCAAAGGCACTGTCGCAGCCCCTTTTGGACGCGGCTCGGGCGTCAGACAAGAAGCCGCTGCGTCGCACGGCTGAAGCAATCGGTAAGCTAACGGTTCCCAAATCCAGCGTGCCAGCCAAAAAATTACTGCCTCGCGACCTGCACGATCCAACAGCTGCCGTCACCATTGTGCGCACGGGCTGGAGTTACGACAGTTTGCGTGTGAGTCTGGAATACCGCGACGCCACGCCGCGGCTGGAGATCGCTGCTGGCGATCGGCTTTTGATGGATGGGCTTTGGCACTGGCAAGTATTGCTCAACGGTCAGTCGCTGGATGCGGAGGGGCCGTGGAGCGTGTCGTGCTTCGAATCGGATCGGAAAGCATCGTTTTTAGAGATCATTGCGCCCCTGGCCGAAGGCTTGCAGATCGAGAGGCAGGTTGTCATCATTCCGAAGGATCGCATTGTGCTGCTAGCCGATGCCATCACGGTCCGGCCTGGGGGCACATGCGCAGAGCATGGAGCACTCGAATACGAGGGGACAACCCCTTTGGCAACGTCGCTGGCGACCGAGGCAGCCGCGGAAACTCGCGAAATCATCGTATACGACACCGCCATGCGATTCACGGCGATGCCTATTGCGTTGCCTGAATGGTCGAGTGCGGCGGCCCGCGGTACGTGCGACCCAACTCCGCAGGGGATTCGGCTGCGACAGCAATCAACCGGCAGTCGCCTCTACGCCCCGCTCTGGCTCGACTGCGATGCCAGTCGGCTGGGAAGCCCGCTGACGTGGAGGCAACTGACGGTTGCCGATACGCGGATGAATCTGGCTCGGCATGAAGCCGTTGGGTTTCGCGTGCAGGCAGGACTCAAACAATGGCTCCTTTATCGGGCTCTCGACAAGCCCCGTAACCGTACGCTGCTCGGCTGCAATTTGTCGTGCGAGTTTTTGCTCGGCCGTATTGGCCGACGAGGGAGCGTGTCACGCACCCTTGAAATTCAATGAACCATCGCTGAGCGATCCTTCGCCCTCATAGCCATAACAGTCACGACAGCCCTGATATGACTCCTGCGCACATTCTTCGCTGCCGCGAGAATCTCGATGCTGTGCGAGGCAGAGTGGCCGAGGCTTGCCGCAAGGGAGGCCGCGATCCTAGCAGCGTGCGGATCGTGGGCGTAACGAAGTATGTTTCGTCTGATAGTGCCGCAATCCTGCTTGAGCTAGGATGCCTTGACTTGGCTGAGAGCAGGCCGCAATCGCTTTGGGAGAAGTCTGCGGCAATGGCCAGAGCGAATCCGCCGCCACGATGGCACTTCGTAGGGCACCTGCAGCGCAACAAGGTGCGACGCACGATTGGCGTGACGAGCCTCATTCACTCACTCGATAGCCAGCGGTTGCTCGAAGCCATCGATGCCGAAGCAGCAGTGTGCGGCCGGGTGTGCGAGATGCTTGTCGAGGTGAACCTATCGGGCGATAGAGGCCGTACTGGGGTGTCAGAGCAAGCAGTTGGCCCGTTGGTGGAAGCTGCGGCACAATACTCGCACGTGCGAGTCTGCGGGCTGATGGGCATGGCCAGCGAGCCCGAAGGAGCAGACGCTCAGGCTCAAGCTAGGAGGCAGTTTGCGCACCTGCGACAGATCCGCGAACGGCTGGTGGCATCGTCACCCGCGGCGGCCGGGCTCAACGAACTTTCAATGGGCATGAGCGGAGACTTCGAGGAGGCAGTCCTCGAAGGGGCGACGCTCGTCCGGATCGGATCGGCGCTATGGGAGGGAATCGCAGCGCACGACTAAGAGCGAGTGGGGCTTATGCGTCTTCAAATCGGACGGACAGAATCTCAAACTTCATGGTCCCAGCAGGCACTTCTATGGCGACTTTTTCGCCCACCTTATGCCCAAGCAGGCCTTGCCCAAGCGGGCTGGCGACGTTGATCTTGCCGGCGTCGTAATCCTCTTCGCCCGCCCCCACCAGCACAAAGATTTCATCACCACCGAATTTCAGATCGCGCACAACGACTGTAGCGCCAAACACCACTTCATCGGTGAGCTCCTTCTGCCGCTCAACAATGACAGCGCGAGCGAGCCTGTCTCGCAGCATATTGATCTTGGCCTGCATTAATCCCTGGCTCTCGCGGGCTCCGTGATACTCGGCATTTTCGCTCAAATCGCCCTCGCTACGGGCCGCCGCCACCCGCTCCGCCAAGCGAGGCATTTCAACGGAATCGAGCTCATCGACCTCACCCTTGAGCTTGTCATACCCGGTGCGGGTCATGGGAATGCGATCAGTCATTGGCACATCTCATGAAAAGAAAACGAGTGAAAATATTATTTTGCTAGGTACAGCAGACGCCCACAGCTCCGGCACGCGATAATCTTGCCCATTTTGAGCTCGGCCACCATGTTTCCCGTGATTTGCTGAAAACAGCCACCACAGCTCTCTCCTTCGACGGAGGCTAGCGAGTCGGCCCCCTTGCTCTTAGCGACACGACGGTAGCTTTCCAAGGAGTCGGTAGGCAACTCGGCTTCAGCAACGGTCAGATCGCCGCTGATGCGGGTCACCTCGGCTTCCAGCGTAGCAGTTTCGCCATCGATTTGAGATCGCGTGTCGGCCAATTGCTTCTTAATAGATGCAACCTCAGCCTCAGCTGTGGGGAGCGTTTTCTTGACGGTGTCAATGCGTTCTAAGGCTTCGAGGATCTCGTCTTCCAAGACCTTTGAGGCCATTCGAGCGGCGGCAATTTGGTCTCGGAGCGTTTGGTATTCGCGGTTGGTCTTGCAGGCGTTGAGCTTGCTGTCGAGGTCAAGGATCTTGGCTTCGTCCGACTTGAGCTGAAGCTGCTTCTGATCAGCCAAAACCTTTGCCTTTTTGATGTTGTCTTGGATCACGGCACGGGCTGCTTCTGACGACTCGAGAAGCTTTCCGCGGGCCAGAAGCTGGCGAGGGCCGGCGGCAAGCCGATCTTTGAGGTCGGCGAGTTGTTGATGCAACCGATGTAGCGTGCGAAGAATGTCAGCGGTAACGGCAAGGGACATAGGGTGATTTCCGGGGATGATTTCCGGGGATGAAGGGGTATTGCGAAAAAGTCTAGCAGATCGAGCGAACGGCTGGAATTGTTAAAAAAAGCGGGCCGGCCGCCATGGTTGGCAACCGGCCCGCAATCGATGTTCGTCAGGAAATCACTCCCAGACGGCGAACGCGCGACTAGGCTGGCGCACTCGTTAAAAAAGTCTCGAGCTGCTTTGAACGAACGGGGTGCTGAAGCTTCTTAACCGCCTTGGCTTCGATCTGTCGGACCCGCTCACGCGTGACTCGAAAAATACGGCCAACCTCTTCGAGGGTGTAGGTGTAGCCGTCGGTGAGGCCATACCGCAGCCGGATAATTTCTCGCTCGCGATAGGTGAGCGTTTTCAAGAGCGAGTCGATCTTGTCCTTCAGGAGGCCGTTGGTGACAGATTGCGTGGGAGTCTCTGCGCCGAGATCCTCCACAAACTCACTGAAGCTAGCATCCTCACTTTCGCCAATCGGACGGTCGAGGCTCATGGGTTGACGACCCATATCAAGCACGCGACGGGCCTCCTCTGGCAGAATTCCAGAGGCTTGCGAGAGCTCCTCGGTGGTGGGATCGCGGCCGAGCTCGTGGAGCAGTTTCTTGGATGCCGTACGCAGCTTGGAGAGCACGTCGATCATGTGCACAGGGATTCGAATCGTACGGGCCTGATCCGCAATCGCCCGCGTGATTGCCTGACGGATCCACCAGGTCGCATACGTCGAAAACTTGAAGCCGCGGCGGTACTCATACTTGTCAACTGCCCGCATTAATCCGGTGTTGCCTTCCTGGATGAGATCCAGAAAGCTCAGCCCACGGTTGCGATATTTTTTTGCAATCGACACCACAAGCCGCAGATTGGCTGCCGAAAGCTTGCGCTTGGCAATCTCATATTCCTCCTGCAGTCGCTCAAGCGTGTCAACTCTCGTGCGCAGTGAGCGAGGGCTCTCAAGCGTTGATAGCATCAAGTCCCGCAGTTCCTTGCGCATGTCGGCACGGTCGTCGCGAGACATATGCCCGTGGTCTATTAACCGCAGGTCCTGCTGGATTCGATCCATGCGAGCGGACATGCCACGCAGCAATTTGAGCAGCGGTTGCACCCGACGGGTGCGAAGGCTCAACTCCTCGACGAGTACAAGCGACTTGGCGCGGCGGCGACGGAATGACATCCGGGCAGATTGAGCGAGTTCTGGGGGTGTCGCCTTGGTTACAAGGAGCCGGAAGTCGACCTTGTTTTGCTCAATCAGGCGTTCGAGCGTCACGAGATTGTGAGGCATTCGCCCCTGGATTTGCTCTTTCGTAAGACACTCGGTGAGCGACACTTTAATTGTTCGGTCGAAGGGGAGTTTGCCCTCATGCACCCGTCGCAATGTCTCAACGGTCGTCTGCAAGGAGTAGGAACAGCCCAGGATCGCACGCCGAAAACGCTTGCGCGTGACCTCGATCCGCTTGGCCAGAGAAACTTCCTCGTGGCGGGTTAACAGCGGGATCTCCGCCATCTGTGCTAGGTACATGCGAATCGGATCGTTCCCTGCGTTGGAAGGGGCCGTTGTGATCGCCTCGCTGCGTCGCGGCTGTGCTACGGGCTTTCTTTCAGAAGCCACACTCCTGACGAATTCCGATGAATCCGTTTCCTCAACGGGAGGCGTATCGACAAGATTGAACCCATTTTCCTCGAGTGCGACGAGGAGCGAGTCAAGTTTTTCAGGATCCACCGCTTCGTCCGGCAGATACGCGTTGACCTGATCAAACGTGAGATAGCCCTGCGCCTTGCCAGTTGCGATCAACGCTCCCAGATCGTCGTGCATGCGGTCGGCACAGTCCGGCATCTGCGAGTCACTCGCACCGCTTGCGCTTTCCGTTGGCGTTCTGGAGAGGCCTGCACGCTTGCCGATGGGCTTCCTCATCTGCTTGCCAGTCTTTACACGTACTTGCTTACCAATCTGCTTGCTCATTCGTGGTCTCCTTTACCATCGTACCGTCACTCGCACACCGCCCCCCGAATCGCCTTTGGAAAATTCCTCTGACGAATCGATTGCAGTAACGAGACGAGCACCCTCACCCTTCCTTGGGTTCGGTCATGCCCTGAACAGCCCGCCGTTGGACGACGAGTTGTTCCAAAAGTTCAGCCTCCGAGTCGGGATCCAACCGGGAGGTTTTCAGTGTCCTCGCGCTGGATTGCGCCTGCCGCTGAGCACAGCGGCGTCGCAGAGCGTCTTCGAGGTGGTGCAGGCGATCGACAGGATCACCCACACCGCGGTCGGTGTTTAAATCGTCTACGGCAACCAAGAGGCTTTGGAGGGCCGGATCAGCGATCTCCAACAGCAAGCCAGCCAAGGCCACAGGACGGCCCTCCGCATGCAGACGTCGAGCGGTTTCGAAGACGGTGCGGCCTTCCAGGCTCTCCAGTTCGGCACCATCCACCTCGCGTATGACGAGGCCCACGCTTTCTGGCACACCCACGAGCACTTCGAGCACCTCGCGATCCCACGCCGGCAATCGCTCTACGGCAATGGGCGAGCGTGACAGGCCAGCAGCACCGGATTCGAAGTCACGCGAAGCATCGCCGGAAAAACTGCTCTCCGAATTGTCGGCGATTGCAGAGAGCGAGCGGTCCGCTTTTTTCTGGCTACGAAGATCCAGCATGCGAAGTCGTAAAACATCGCGAGACAGGCCGAACCGACGCGACAGCCGACCGAGCACTTGGTCTTCGCGCAGGCGTCTTTGAGAGGCGCTCATCGGGGAATCTTGTGAGACATTTGCCAACGCCTTGAGCACGCTTTCGACCGCGTCGAGCGCCGCATCATCGCTGGCGTGGGAGGTGAGCTTTGCCACGGCTTCATCGAGTCGGTAGTCGAGCGGATCAACCGCCGCTTCCACCAGCGTTTCAAAGGCCTCGCGCCCGTGCGTGAGAACGAAGTCGCATGGGTCGATTCCAGTAGGCAGCCTCGCAATCCGAACGTCGATCGGCTCGGCCAAGAGCACATCCAGAATTTCGTCGGCTCGACGGCGACCGGCATCGTCTCCATCCAGGACGAGCACGATGCGATCGGCATACCGTCGCAACAGTTTGGCGTGCCGCTGACCAAGTGCTGTGCCCAGCACGGCCACCACGTCATCGACGCCTGCCTGACGGGCGGCAAGGCAATCGGTATACCCCTCAACGACAATGGCTCGTTTGGAACGGCTCATCGCCTCTCGGGCTGTGTCGAGGCCATAGAGCATCGAACTCTTTGAAAACAGCACCGTCTCCGGAGAGTTGATGTACTTGGCAGAGTCTGGAGCCGACCCAGGCAAAACGCGACCGCCAAATGCAACGCATCGAGAAAGCGGATCCCGGATCGGAAACATCACGCGATCGCGGAAGCGATCGTAGTGGCCACTCGTTGGAAAGCCGCTGCGAGACTGTCCGGCCCGCTCTTGGCGTTCCACGGCCATGCCAGCGCGTGCCAAATGGTCGGCCGAAATGCCTGAGGCTGACGCCTGCTTGAGGAGCCAATCCCAACCAGGAGGTGCATAGCCAATCTGAAATCGCTCAATCGTGGTGGCCGTGAGGCCTCGGGCACAAACATAGTCTCTGGCTGTCTTCGCTTCGGGGGAATGCAGGAGGCACTCGTGAAATCGTTCCGCCGCCCAACTCATTGCTCTGTAGAGAGCTGTTTTCTGATCTGGCGGGAGGCCGCTTTTGCCACGCTGGATCTCGATTCCGGCACGTGCGGCGAGGTGCTCAAGGGCTTCACGGAACTCAAGCTTCTCCATCCGCATCAAAAAGTTGAAGGCATCGCCACCGATATTGCACACCCAGCAGCGGAAGGTTTGGCGTTCCGGGTTGACTTGGAAACTGGGGCGGGAGTCTTCGTGCCACGGACAGATTCCAACCATGGCCTTGCCAGCGCGACGCAAGGAAATGTATGTCCCTACAAGATCCACGATGTCGATTGCGTCGCGAACACGTTCCTTGAGATCGTCGCGACCATTTGGCAGCCCAGCAACGCCAACCGGCTGGCCTGCTGCAAGAACTCGCTGTGAAAATGGGGAGTCGGGAGCCACGGATGCAGTCCTAAAAACGTCTCTACTTGAAGTGACCGATGGAATGTAGCGCGTGGCTCGAAGCCGGTCAATCGCAACACTTTCCTTCGCAGCTCGCCCAGCCTGCCTGCACCAACAGCGAGCGTCGATCGCACGGCCCAAGAAAGAGCCCAGCCTAGGAAAGTAAGCGTTGCACGCTTTCCAAAAGGCGATCCATGGCAAATGGCTTGCGGATGTAATCGTCGACGCCGAGCATTTCGGCATAGGCCTTGTGGCGGCTTCCCTCGTTGGCCGTGATCATGATCACGCGCACGGGAACCGTGCGGCTACGACGCAACCTCTCCAGCACAAGAAAACCACTCCGTTTGGGCATCATCATATCCAAAACTACCAAATCGGGATCCTCTTTTTCAGCCATCACGAGTCCCTGATTGCCATCCCGGGCGATCAAAATTTCATAGCCTTTTGATTCCAAGACGGTTCGCATCGACTCAAGAATTTCTACGTCGTCATCCACTAGCAGCACACGTTTAGTGGCCCTACTGGCTTTTGAGTCACCCTCAGAAGCCGCAGCTGTTACAGAGCCGGTCTCCTCTACGGAAGGCTCCGTGGCGAATGTGTCTTTCGGGACTTTCTTGGTTCGCTTCACTGGCATGACTGGCACTATCAACTTCTTGGGGAACGGGATATTTCTTTTGAACACATTAGCAGGAATGAGATCACACTGCCAAATCGCCTCCTAAAAACGTTGAGAAACGGCTGAAATAGCTGTAGGAAAAGACCGCGCGCCAGGTGATCGCTACAGTCGCTCGTAGGGAAACATCAGAGGCTCAACGGCGACGCTTGGTTCGCAGGAGGCTTGCGGCCCAGAAAAACTGCAGCGCCCAACAGCCCGCACGCTGCACCCCAGCAAGTATCGCTTGGATAGTGGGCCTGCGTGGCCACCCGCTGCAGACTCGCGAGCACGGCAAAGAGAGCAAATAGCGGCATGCCTCTGGGATATTTCCAGGCCAAACCTGCCGCCAAACCCGCTGCCACCGCCGCATGCCCCGACGGAAAGCTGTGCAAGTCGGAGTGACTCTTCGCTGCTACCAGCGAAGAGGTGCCGAATGTATCAAGCACGGATCCGTGTGCTAGGAGATCAGTGAGATCGGCGGCCCGCGGCCGCACGCGTTCGATTAGAAATTTGAGGACGTCTGTGAGGAGGCCCCCTGCCGCCGCTGCGCCGATCAGCCGAGCGAAATTCTGTTGCGCTGCCCGCGGCTGCAATGATGGCCAGCGGATGGCTGGCCATCGAAGCGACGGGAATGAAAGCGACGGATCCAGCCAGAGCACCGTGAAGAGCAAGATGGCAACGCCCGTTCCTTGGGCAAACACCTCCGCAAAGTCCACCACGTTGAGGAACTCTTTCCAGATCGCCCTGAAGAGCAAGATGGCGACGTCCGTTCTGTGGGCAAGCAATTCCGAAAGGTTCGTTACTCGAAAAAGCGGTTTCGGGATGGGATCCGTTTTGCACCACTGAGCCACCGATAGATCGACGGCCAAGAAAGCCAGTCCCAAGCCGGCCAGAATCGCAGCGGCGACGAGGAGCCTGTAAGGCAGGGGCCAAGACGCGGGATAGGGAACGGTATGCCTAGCAGATGCAATCGGGTCTGTCATAAAAAACTTGGGTGCGAAAGAAGCCAAACTAGGGCCACGGGGACGCAAACGTTTTTGGGGTTACGGTGATTCTACCGCCAGTCCGGACGATTGTGACAGCCGATCGCTTGTCGTCCCGTTCCACGCGAGCCTGCCCCGAATCGTTGGAGAGTAGGGACTGCAGCCGATTGCAGAAAGTGTATGACAATGGGTGGCGAATCACCAGCCACAAATCACATCTGCTCATGGGCTCTGGTTCTAGACAGTGTCAGAAGTAGAGCCCCGTTCGCCTCACGTCCATGCGCCGCGGTCGAGCACGCGGTAGCTGATGGCCTCGGCTACATGGCCGCAGTCGATTGCGTCCGAGCCGTCTAAGTCAGCGATCGTGCGAGCCACCCGCAGCACTTTGTCGTGCGCCCGGGCCGACAACCCAAGGTCGGTAACCGCAGCACGCATCAACTCAATGGCAGCGGATCCCAGCGGGCAAAACTCTCGAATCTGCCGGCTCGACATGCGGGCATTGGAGCGAATGGAAAGACCCTTGAATCGCTCCGACTGCCGTTGTTTGGCTGCCAGTACCGCCTCACGCATCTGGCTGCTGGATGTTCCTGTGCGAGAGGCCGAGAGTTCGCGAAACGGCACCGCCGGCACCTCCAGATGAATGTCGATTCGATCGAGCAGTGGCCCGGAAATCTTACTCATGTATCGCTCGACCTGCGGCACGGTGCACTGGCACTCGCGTCTAGGGTCCCCGCGGTAGCCACATGGGCAAGGATTCAACGCCGCGATCAGCATGAAGTCGGCAGGAAAACTGCTCGTCGATTTTGCACGGCTGATGGTCATGAAGCCATCCTCTAAGGGTTGCCGAAGCACTTCCAGCGTGCGTCTGTGAAACTCTGGTAGTTCGTCTAGGAAAAGCACTCCGTTGTGTGCGAGGCTGATCTCGCCCGGCATTGGGGTCGATCGGCCACCCACGAGGCCAGCTTCGCTAATCGTGTGATGCGGAGCACGGAAGGGACGCGTTGCGAGGAGCGGCTGCCCTACCGAGAGCATCCCTAGGGCGCTATAGATGCGCGTGGTTTCAATTGATTCGGCAGCCGAGAGCTGAGGCAGGATTGTGGGGATTCGCTTGGCGAGCATTGTTTTTCCACCCCCAGGCGGGCCCAGCATGGCTACATTGTGGCCGCCCGCAGCGGCAACACAGATCGCACGCTTTGCGGCCTCCTGCCCGCGTACATCGGCGAAGTCGATGTCATACGCGGCAAACCGCTCAAACCACTCGGTCATGCGGGGCGGTGATCGTGGAATCTGGAGATCGCCGGCAAAAAACTGCACCGCTTCAATGAGCGTTGAGACGGGAATGATTTCGATGTCTTCCACAACGGCTGCCTCTGTGGCGCTGGCCGCCGGCACGACCACGCCGCGGAGTTTTTTCTGCCGCGCAGCAGTGATAGCCATTGAGAGGGTGCCGCGCGCTGGGCGAGTCAATCCCTCCAGCGACAACTCGCCAACAACCGCATAGTCATTGAAGCGATCCGATGAAAATTGACCGCTGCCTGCCAGAATGCCCAGCGTGATCGGCAGGTCGAATGTGGCAGCCTGCTTGGGCAGTTCGGCCGGCGCCAGATTCACCACAATCTTATCGTTGGGACGCTTGAATCCGGAGTTCACCATGGCGCGAGCTACCCGGTGAGTGCTTTCCCGGATAGCCGTATCTGGCAACCCGACAAGCACGGTCGATGGGAGCGAACCGGCCGACACATCCACTTCCACGTCGACGGGCACGGCATCGATTCCAACCAGCGAAAACGTCTGGAGTCGGGCAAGCATGGGTGTTGGTCCTTTGGTTGGAATGTGGAGGGCTTTGATTCGCTTTTTATGAAAAGGAGGTCAATCCATGCAGGGCTTCAGAGAAGCGGTTGCAGTCAGACAACAGCCCTTCGTGCGGGGGGTGCTGTGGCTTCGAAGTAAGTGTACACGCGTGCACCACACAAGACAAGTCGCCGTTTTGGGGCGTCGGGCGGATTTT
>Ga0209500_10001095_pt1 | contig 21277 bp, 10 predicted proteins | sample S_140212_EF_Meta_FD_187323 | JGI IMG/M metagenome (GOLD analysis project Ga0209500, IMG submission 187323) | Freshwater microbial communities from Lake Simoncouche, Canada to study carbon cycling - S_140212_EF_MetaG (SPAdes) (version 2) | ecosystem: Environmental > Aquatic > Freshwater > Lake ... | reverse complement strand
ATTATATAAAGAAAAAATATAAAAAAATATAAAAAAATATAAAAAAATATAAAAAAATATAAAAAAATATAAAAAAATATAAAAAAATATAAAAAAATATAAAAAAAAATAAAAAAATAAAAAAAAATATAAAAAAATATAAAAAAAATATAAAAAAAATAATGAATTTAAATAAATATATTAAATATTAATTTATAAGTATTACGTTGTATTGTTATTTTTATTGTTATTGTTATTGTTATTGTTAATCTTCATCAGAATCTTCAGCAGCATCACTTACAATAGCTTCTCCTTCTTCAGTATCAGATGGTTCATCTTTACCACTTGTAGAAACTTCATCAAGATCATCCATATCATAAACAGGAGCTTCATAACTGATTCCACACTTATTCAATGTTAAGTTGATACTTGTTCCTTTAGGACCAAACCAAATATGACGACTGTAAATTTCAATACTTGATATATTAAGATCTTTGTTAAGAACATTTTCAGTATTATCAATTGGCTTATTATTGCTAACATTCATAATCTTGCCATCAAAACCTTTTTCTTCATTATGATAAATCTTGACCCAAATAGAAGGTTCGTAAGTTGGTTTTTCACCTTTCTTAATCTTTTCTTGGTCGGCTTTGTTATAAGACAATAATGGTTTAAGAATAGCTTTCAATAATTTTTCAGTTTTCTTTGAACCATAATAATCTTTACTATTTGCCATTAACATATTTAAAATTTCTTTGTCAATACCTTCAATCATATTACGTAAGTTTACATCAGTTAATCGAATACTCATTGAATAAGAAACCGTATCATCTTTTTCAAACTTAAAAATACGTCCTGTGATATTAGATAAATTAAAGCGTAATTTTTTCTCTAGATATAATAATTCACAGAATTTACCACCTTTTTCATGTTGTTGAATAGCACTTAATGTAAGACTGCCTAATTTATAATCTTCAGGTTTTAGAGCATTACTTTCATATTGTTCTGTGCTACCAATACTTTTAATATTAATTTGATTAATCTCAAACCCAAGGCTGTATTTACCAACACCAAGCTTCAATTTATTAATATAAAAGCAAACATCAACAACAGTATTTTTAACTAATGCAAGTTCTAAATTAGAAACATCAGAAACATCAGATGTTGTGCTTTTACACACAAAATCATTGCCTAAAATACTTCCAATAGCATAACCATATTTTTCGTGATTAGATAACGTAGATTTATCATTATTAAACATTTGTTTACATTCATCTAATTCCATTTTTTCATCGAACCATTTTTCGCTAGATTCGACACCTTTATTAATAAGATATTCATCTAATTTATTAATCATATTAATAAATGATTCATCTTTTAAACCCATAAAAATTTGATACTTATCTTTTTTACCTTTAATAATTTTACCATCCTTATCTTTATTTTCTAACTTTTTAAAAGTTTTAATAATACATCCACGTGCAACTACAAGTAATTTACCATCATTATTACTACCATATGTAATTTTACAATATTTATTACCAATTTCAGTATTAACAATGACATTACTAAATACTAATTTTTCTGAATTAAATTCAGAAGGAGATAAAGGTTTAATAATGTTTGCAACAGATTTCGCATTAGATTTAGCAGCAGTTTTGGAAGACATTTCAAATAAGTAAATTCGAAGAAATTCAAAGCAAAAAGTGATTATGTTTTTCGGAAATAAAGTTTCGAGGCTTTATAGTTTTATATTAAATTATCTTTTTAAATTATAATTTTTCAATTTTTTTTTATAATATTTAGAGAATAATAAAATAGGAAAAAATAGATAAAAATTTAAAATATGTCGTAATAATAAATAATACTTTAAAAGTCTAAATAAAATATTTTAGATTTATCAATTTATAAAAACAGAAATTTATATGAGAATAATATTAATATATAATGAATAATGTGCAAAAAAGGATGATATTGTTTTTAACAGGATGTATAGGACTTCGTTCTCTATTTGTTATTATTGCTAAATATATAAATACAAATTATTTAAAATATTTAGGGTATTTAGCTTTACTACCTGCAATAGGTTTTATTTATATATATATAACAGGCAGTAGACAAACTGGTCCAGAAACATTTGGAGATAAAATATGGTGGAATAATTTAAGACCAATTCATGCTACTTTATATTTTTTATTTGCTTATAATGCGATTATAGGTAATAAACAATCTTGGATATATTTATTGGCTGATGTTTTAATCGGCTTAATAAGTTTTTTAGTATATCATTATGTAAAAGGTGATTTTTATTCTCTTTACGATGATAATTCATCAATCTAGTATATATCATTATTTTATTTTTTGTATTGATTTAACTTTATTTGATTTTTCATTATATGTTTTTGATTTATGTTTTATTTTATTTTTATTAAATAATGAATTATTTAATAAATCATTTATAGTCACATTATTAGCAACTTTTAAAATATTATCTAATAAAACATTCTTTTTTGTATGTTTTGTTTTAGTTTTTTTATGGTGTTTAGTTTTTTTAATCATTATATTTAATAATTTTTTTAATAAGAATAATTTAGAATTATTTAATATTACAATATTATAATTAAAGCAGAAAATAAATATAATTTTATATTATTAATAAATTATAACATAAAAAAATAATTAATAAAAAATATAAATTAAATAGAAATAATATGGATACTCATAATTATAGTATAGATAAAGTTGAAGAACTAGATAATAATAATATATATGGAGGAGCAACAAATATAGATAAAATTGGAGATGAAGATAACGGTGAATATGAATATGCAAATAACTATGAAGATAAATATGAAGATGGAAATATGCAAAATAATAATATGTATGGTGGAGCAAAAAAAAAAACTACAATTAAAGATGAAGAAAAAGATGATGAAACAACTGAAAAAGATGTAAAAGATGTAAAAGATGATGAAAAAGATGTAAAAGATGATGAAAAAGATGTAAAAGATGATGAAAAAGATGATGAAAAAGATGTTAAAGATAAAGAAGATGAATCTATTAGTATTAATAATACTACTGATATAGAGTATAAAATTGATTATCTTGTGGATTATCTTGTGGATGATGATGAAAAACTTATTGATGTTGAAAAAATAAAGATACAAGTAGATACTTATATAGATAATTATTATAGTGAAATTATGAAAAAATATAAAAATACATTTAATAAATTATATCAAAGATATGCTAATAAAAAATATAATATTAAAATACTACCAGTAAAAGATAAATATAATAGCACAAAAATTATAGTTACAAAAAATGATAAAAAAAATACAATAGTTACTGAACTTACTAAACCTCACTATTTATATTATGATGAAAATGCTAATTTATATAAATTAAAAAATACAATATCTAATGAAAGAGCAGGATTATTATATAAATATCAAATATTAGTATCACAAATAAATGTCTCTCCAGAAGATAAATCTAATTTTGAAAAAGAAAGAATAAAGTTTATTAAATTACTTGAAGAATATTATATTTATACATTATATCATAAAAAAATAAATAAAATATCAGTCGATAATAAAACTAATTTGATAATACAATCTAAATATTTTATAGATAAAGAAGATAAAATAACATCAGTGTTATCTGGAGATACATATTTAATTGATAATAATATAATTAATAATATTAATAATTATAATATAGATAAACTTACAAAATATAATAATATAATTTTACAATTAAGTGGTAAAAATCAAAAAGACATTAAAAAAGATACTAAACTAATGGAAGAAATGAAGATATATTTAGATAAAAAAGAAAAAGTAGAATTTATGAAAAGTTTAGATATAAATAAAAAACTTCAAGATGAATATATAAAATATATTATTTTAAGACTACCAATCATAAATCAGTAAAGTAATAAAATAATAATTATGTTTAAGTTAAGAAATTATAAGTTTGCTAATTGTTTGTATAAGTTCATTCTTTGTTCCTGATGTTTTAATTTTATAATGTTTTGCTACATCTTTTAATTGTTTAATAGACATAGTATTTAAATTTTCAAGAGAATATTCTACAGTTGTTTCAGTTTGTATATTTTCAGTATTTATAGTTTTTATATTTTTTGTGTCTCCAGATAGTAATTTATCTAATTCAATTGATTCAATATCTAAATCTATATCATTGATGGTGTTTACATTTATAGTTTTAGTATTAATATCTGGAATAGTATCATTTATAATAGTATCATTTAATGTTGCTGTATCATTAATATTAATTATTTTCGAGGGCTTCAGCCCCTCGAGCTCCCTTTGCGAGGGCTTCAGCCCCTCGAGCTCCCTTGTTTCCGAGGTATTCATTTGAGATTGCGAGGACTTCAGCTCCTCGAGATCCTTTGTTTCTGAGGGCTCCTGTGTATCTAAATCTAAATCAGCCAAATCATCTAAATCATCTAAATTATCTACAGTATCTACATTAGAGGACTGAAGTTCATTGATAGATACTGCATCTACAACTATATCATCAGTATCAGCATCAGCATCAGCATTATCATTATCATCAGCATCACTATCGCAATTGCTATCACTATCCATTAAATTATTTAAATCATCAATATCAAATGTATTTGCATCCAAATCATCAATAATTGGTTCAGTAGTTATTGAGTCATTGTCATTAAATATATCTTGTTCTTCATTATTTTTAACTGAATGTATAATATCAAATATATTATCAGTAATTTCTATTTCATTATCATTAGAAGTATTATCTATATCATCCATATCATTCATATCATCCATATCATTCATATCATCTAAATCTAAATTACTTAATGTTTCATCATTCATATCTTTGAGAGAATTTAATTTATCTAAATCATCTAAATCTTCAAGATTTATATTTTTATTATCACTATTTGAAATAGTTTCATTTAATATTGTATTTATATTTTTAATATTTTCTATATTTTCTTTTGTTAATTTAATTATATTAGGTATCATAGGTATTTGTTTTGTTTCATTTATATTAATATTTTTAGTATCAATACTACTATCTATACTACTATCTATACTACTATCTATACTACTATCTATATTTGTAACTATTTTTTTATCATCATTTTTTATAACATTTAATAAATTATTATATGATTCATCATTATGTTTTTGTTGATTAAAAAAAATATTTTTTAAATCTTCAACATTTTTTTTTAACTCATTAATTTCACGTATTTTACTAAAGTTTGAATATAATAAATATAAACAACATATTCCAATTAAAGCAAATCCAACTAATAAAAGATTAGAACTTATATCTTGTAAATCAATCATTTTTATTTAACTACTAAAATTATGTAATAAATTATTTAATAGTTAATTTAATATTTATTATTAATTACTTAAATAATATATTTATAAAAATGGAAAAAAACGAAGACAAATAAAAATAAAATAAAACAAAACAAAACAAAACAAAAGAAAATAAAATAAAATATTTACAAAATATAAGAATTTATAGTTATAGTTTAATACTTTCTAATATAGTTTTATATTTCATTAATTTTTGATAACATTTATTAATTGTTACTTGTGATATTTCACAAGTTTGTAAAATATGATGTTTATTAATTGTAATATTTAATCTTTCAATTACATAATAAATAATAGTAGATGTTCTGGATAATGGTGTATGTTTATCAAGATATTTTTTATTTTCTATAAAAATTAAAAGTAATTTACAAGCTTCAAATACTCTATCACTTAATCCTAATGCACAAGAAAATCTATGTAATTTTGTAATACATTCTTGTATTATTTTATTATTATCTTCTTCATTATCAGTTTCATTATCAGTTTCAGTGTCAGATTCAGTTTCATTATCAATTTTAGGTTTAGGTTTAGGACCAGGACCAGGTTTACTTTTAGATATAGGTTCAGGTTTAATTTTAGATGCAGGTTCAGGTTTAATTTCACGAAAATTGACATTACAACTATCCCTAGAATCATCACTATCACTATCCCTCTCACTACCACAACTACTCTCATTCTCACTATCGCTATCTCTATCACTATCATTATCACTATCGCTATCGCTATCACTACTATTATCACTATCACTATTACTATCACTATTACTTATATCACTATCATTATTCAAATCATTAGATATTTTCAAGTTATTACTTTTATTAGTTTTATTACTTTTTTTTCCAAGTTTAATATTTTTCCATATTTCTTCAAATGTTTTGATACTTTTACGAAATGTTTTATTATTCTTTAATTTAAACATTGTTGCAATTTCATTACAATTACGAGGAACACCTTTTACTTTACAAGCTAACATGACACAACCTGCTTTCATTGATTCTTTCTTAGTTCTTCGCGAAGATTTAATTTCACTAACGGCTTTATACATATATTTAGCTTCTTCTATAATACATTGACTAAGACCAGCATTTTGTGACATAATGGTAATATTATTAAAAGTATCTAATAAACTTGAATCTCTATATGAAAATCCATTCCAAAAGTTCATACTTCTAATACGTTTAGCATTTTTATTATCTTTAGATGAAAATCCTACAATAGAACCAATACTTGTATTTGGCAATAATTCACTTGTTGGTATATCACACCTTGATGGATCATTACCTTTACTATCATCATTACCATAAAAACGCCATTCTTGACCGCAATCAATGATACAATCATTATATAAACCACAGTCATTACATATATTAAAGCCATCCATCTCTATAATATTTTTAGACTTACAACTATTACATTTTATATCAATAGATATATAATTATCTAATTTAGTATGATCTACTTCTATATCGTGTATAATATTTTTTTCAATTTCATCTATATCGATTAATTTAGAAGTATAGTTAGAATTATTTATAGATTTTGATTTATTTTTATTTTGTTTCTTTTCAAAAATAATTTTAGACAGTATTGCATTGTTATCCAATAATATAGATTCACTCATAATATAATATAATATCAAATAAATTTAACTATGAGTAATATATAATTAATATATGAAATATTAAAAGGAATTTATATTAAAGAATTTCAATTTTTTGCAAGGGACTGAATTAGTTCTTTTACAGTTTTATTTTTATATTGTTTTAATATAATAGAAAATTAAAATAATTTAAAGAATTGTAAAAAATACATAATGATTAATAAAACTATAAAAAGAAATAACAAAAATGTTAAAAAACATAAATACAAATTAAAAAAGAAAACATTAAAAAATGAAAATAGGAATAATCATACAAATCACACAAATCATACAAATCATACAAATAATAAACAAGAACATAAAGGAGGGAGTTGCAATACTAATATTAAAAAAGAAAATTTTGAAGTTCGATCATTAAATGATTTTGATTATGAAAGATATAGAGTATCTAAATATATTAATGCTGAAGTAGATTGGGGTGTTATGGGAGGTCCTCCACCGCAACCAGATTGCTGTATATTATAAGTAATACTAAGTAATAATTAATAATACTTAATAATACTTAATAATACTAAATAATACTAAATAAAAATATATTATGTTCTATAATTTGTTAAATTTTTATAAATTAAATATATTAGAACAACAATTACAAATAACTATTACAAATTAAATCCATCTAATAAATAAATGCCAATCATAATAAATATTATACCAAATGTGTATTGGATATATAATAATCCAACACAATCACAACCTTTAAATGAGTATAAGATTGAAATGAGTAAATTTATTGAACTACATCAAATTAAAACAGTCATTGAATTAGATGATAAATTAACATTTTGGAAAAAATCAGGTGATTATATAAATGAAATTAAATTACAAATGGAAAAAGATGAATTTTCAAAATTATATGCTCTATTAACAAAACTAAATGACATTATTAAAACAGCTTATACTACAAATAATCCATGTATCATTTCAACTTATCATAGTAAATATATTGAAATTGGACTAGCCATTTGGATGTTTTTTTTCAATCAAACTGCGGGTATGCCATTTGATACCGTTATAAAATTATTATCTATTAAAGTCATTGGTAATATATCATTAAGTGATACCATAAAAAAATTCTTTGCCTTTATTAATCTAAGTAATCTAAGCAAATAATATTAATAATTATAAAAGTATTCTGGATACACTTAATTATTTATACTTTTCTTTATTTTTTATTTTTTCAATTATTGAAAGTAAGTTTTTAGAAAACATTTAACTTAAATATAATGTAAATATATTTGCACGTAATTTGCGCGCGGGATTTTCTAAATCCTGCATTAGTATAAAGCAACAGCACATATAATATCACACCCCGCTGTTAAATTAGCACCAGATACAACAACTCTTATTTGTAAAAAATCTGTAAGTGCATTAAATGTAGAACTTACACCTATAAGTCTATTAATTTGTTGTGTTGAATTTAATACTACGGAACCAAAAGATGTTCCTGCAACACCAGAAGATGATGATTTTAAAAAAGATACTGTGACTACTTGAGAACCTGTAATCGCAATGGAACTACTTACCATACCTTCAAAAATGATTATGCGTTGAACAAATGGTATTCCTACTATACCACTTGCAAAATTGGCACATTCAGTTCCTGGTTTTATATAATAAGTGCCTGTTGTTGTAGCTTCTTCTGAACCTGCACCTCCAAAATTCACTTTTGAACCTAATGTAAAATATATTTGTGAAGGATTTGTATTTATACTAAATCCATTAGCATTACTATTACCATTTTGTAAATCTGTAGCACTTAATAATATTGTCCCTGCGACTCTATTTATATCATATGTAGTTCCACTTACAGTTGATGTTTTTACTGATGTATATCCAGAAGCGTGTGTATTTTCAACTCCAACAAAATTTGTTCCTGAACCAGAACTTTTTGTGCAAAAAATAGTAGCATCTCTCACTGAAAAATAATTACTACCTGTATTATAGATACCACGACATATACCAGTTCCTGCGGATGTCACATTTATAGTGCTTCTTTGAAGAGCATTAAAACTAACTACCGCATTTGATGAAGTTCCATCTGCATATATACCATAAATATTATTTGCACCTGCGGCAGTGCTGGTTGTATGTACTACAAGGGTTCTTAGTTTTGCTGTAAGTGTAGTGCCTCCAGGAAAATAGATTGCATTTAGATTAACATTATTAGAACTTGTTACTGTAACAGTTACATCTTCCAGACGCGAATTCGTTCCCATAGTAACTACTGTTGTATTGGTCGATACATTCAGTTTTTGAATTATTACAGATTGCAAGTTTATACCGCGAACCGCAACATTTGAAGGTAATGTTAATACTTCATTATATGAACCAGGATAAATATAAACACATTCACTACTTTGTGCCTTCAATAATGCACTACCAATTGTTAAAAATGGATATGAATATGGACTTACATTAGCAGTAGTATCGTTACCATATACCGAATCAACACACAAGGTTTTACCTAATGGTCCAGCACCACCTGTAGGTCCAGTATTACCTGTATTGCCTGTATTGCCTGTATTGCCAGTATTCCCAGTAGGACCAGTATTCCCAGTAGGTCCAGTATTACCCGTAGGACCAGTATTCCCTGTTGGTCCAGTAGTTGGATTTTTAATTAGTGAATAGATAGGACCAGTTTGACCGTAAGGTGCAGTTGTTTTATTTTGCTGTAAAATTAAATCATATGAATCTGTTCCAGCTGTGCCAGTGACACTCATTTTATACCCACCAACAGCCCCTGTAGTTAGAATTTCAGGACCAATATTTACAAATTCTACAGAAAGACCTGTATTAAAATAAGCAATACCTGCATCATCTATACCCAGATTAGAAGAACCAAAATCACCAATAATATTAATGGTTTCTGGTCCAACAGCCAAACTTTTCCAAGCTGCTCCAGTTTTACCTAATGAATAAGTATTTGATACTGATGGAAAAAAATTTCCTTGGAAAGTAATATTAGTATTTGCTGTATCGGTAGAATAATAATTATATACTAATCCAGTATTACCAAATAGTCCACCATTACCATCACTACATTGAATACACCCAGTAGGACCAGTGCTACCCATAGTAGAATTATCTATATTTAACTTATTGGTTTGTGAATTATACCATAATGTGCCAGTGACACCAGGTAAAGGATTGGTAGCTTGGGGTGTTAATTGTAAGTATAATGGGTCAATCCCACCAACTACTGTTAATTTCCCAGCAATATAGACTTCACCAGTAGCACCAGAATTAGGATTATAGATGAAATTGGATGAACCAGTAACACCGCCAGTACCATCACTAAATAATACAGCACCAGTGGGTCCAGAGAATGAGAATGAACCTGTAGGACCAGTATTACCAGTATTGCCAGTATTGCCAGTTGGACCAGTATTACCAGTATTACCAGTATTGCCAGTTGGACCAGTATTACCTGTTGGACCTTGTGATGTACTATTAAGAAATAATATACTACCTGTAGGACTACTATCTATATAAGTACCACCAAATGCAATATTAGAAATTATATCATTCACTTTTGTAAGATTAATTTCAACATAATAAGAACCTGACGGAGGTGCTGTGTTATAAGAGTGTACTTGTGTATCATTTTTATACCAAAATACATTTTGTGGTGTAATTTCAATACGAAAAACATCTGTAGGTACATATGTACCAATTGATGGACTCGCCCCACCATCAACTTGAACGTAAACCTCTTGTATCGAACCATGAAATAATAAACCATAATATTGATTAACGCCGCGTACTAAATTTACCGACTGAAAATCATATGTAAAATTTGCCTGAAAACTAAGACTTGCAAATGGAAATGTTTCTTGAGAAATTATATAATCACTATTGCTATCATTTGCAATTTTAGTAATTGAATTTGTATTTGGATTAAATGTTACATTTGCTGGAGTTGTTGCTGTTAATGTAAAAACACCTGCATTTTGACCTTGTGGACCTGTATTACCAGTATTACCTGTATTACCAGTATTACCAGTATTACCAGTATTACCAGTATTACCTGTATTACCTGTATTACCTGTATTACCAGTTGGACCAGTATTACCAGTTACACCAGGTGACCCAGAAGTAATAGTAGATTGTATAAAAGAAGTTCGTGTTGAACCATTAAAATATATAGTTACGTCAAAAGTGCCACCACCTCCTCCTGAAATTCGTGCAACATATAATTTATAAATCAATCTTTGTGTTAATGTCAAAACAGTTCCAACACTTTGTATTGTAGTTAGTTCAATAGCTTTTGCTGTGCCTGAAAAATTAGCAGTTATTGTTGTTCTTAATAAAACTTCATTTGAACCATCTGCCTCACATTTCCAAGTTTCAAGAAGAATACGTGCTATATTATTTGTAGCAGGAGTTCCAGCATAAAAATAACGATAGTTCTTTCCAGTAGGTAATAAAGTGACATCTGGTTGACCTAATGGTAATGCAAAAGAAGCTACAGAAATATTACTTGTACCACTAACGGAAGTAATTATGGACGTTTCTGGATTAGTAGAAGGTGCTATTAAAGCAACATTATATCCTAAAATATCTGATGTAGCTGTTGGGTCTAAATAAAAAGTTCTACCTGCTACACCACCATCTAATCCTGCTGCACCCGTTGGACCAGTATTACCAGTTGGTCCAGTATTCCCAGTGGGACCAGTATTACCAGTATTACCAGTTAATAAATTTCCATATGTAATTTCTTTACTACTATTATTATAATATAATGCCTGTACACCTGATGCATTTCTAATAGGGTCAACATAAAATGCGCTACCAGTGCTACCATTTATTTGAATACCACTTGCATTTAATATTATAGAATTAGATGGTTGACTGACTTCACCAGATAAATAGCCGATAGCAATTGAACTTGTCCCTTGTTGATATCGTCCGGCATTGGAACCAATAGCAACAGCATTTTGTCCTTGAGTATTATTACCAGCACTAGAACCAAGGGCAACTGCATAATTATTTTGACCTGTATATCCGGCATTATTACCGATAGCGACAGAAAATTGCCCTTGAGCATATTGACCTGTGCTTGTACCTATAGCGACAGAACTTTCTCCTTGATTATTATAACCGGCACTATTACCAATAGCAACAGCATTTTGTCCTTGAGTATTATTACCAGCACTAGAACCGAGGGCAACTGCATAACTATTTTGACCGGTATATCCGGCATTTATACCTATAGCGACAGAATTTTGTCCTTGATTATAATTTCCGGCATTAGGACCTATGGCAACAGAACTTTGACCTTGAGTATCATATCCGGCATTAGAACCGATGGCAGTTGCAAACATTTTTTGCCCAGTAAAACCGGCATTTATACCTATAGCGACAGAACTTTCTCCTTGAGTATTATTACCAGCATTAGGACCTATAGCGATAGAACTTTGACTTTGATTAGTTTGACCGGCACCTTGACCTAGTGCAACTGTATAAGATAATTGATTAATATAACCAGCATTATTACCTATTGCAATACTAGAAACATTTTGATTAGTTCCAGCTAACTTACCAATCGCAATACCTCCGGTTACTGATTCTGATTTTATTTTAATATTATGTTGATAATTAATCTCTCCACTACTACCAGTTAAATTAATGCCATTTGTGCTTGCATTATAAGTAAAATTGTTGGTACCAGTTGGTCCTGTGCCATTAGAAAAAAGCACAACACCTGATGACAGTGTAGACAGGTTAAAACTAGCACCTGTGGGTCCAGTATTGCCTGTGTTACCAGTATTACCTGTATTACCTGTATTACCTGTATTGCCTGTATTGCCTGTATTGCCTGTGTTACCAGTATTACCGGTATTACCAGTATCACCTGTTGGACCAGTATTACCAGTATCCCCTGTAGGTCCAGTATCACCTGTAGGTCCAGTATCACCTGTAGGTCCAGTATCACCTGTTGGTCCAGTATCACCTGTTGGTCCAGTATCCCCTGTTGGTCCAGTATCACCTGTTGGACCAGTATCACCTGTTGGTCCAGTAACTACAGAATCTGCACCTGTTGGTCCAGTATCACCTGTTGGTCCAGTATCACCAGTATTACCTGTTGGACCAGTATCTCCAGTTGGACCAGTATCACCTGTTGGTCCAGTATCACCTGTATTACCTGTTGGTCCAGTATCACCTGTTGGTCCAGTATCACCTGTTGGTCCAGTATCACCTGTTGGTCCAGTATTACCTGTTGGACCTGTATTACCTGTATTACCAGTTGCACCAGTATTTACTGCAGAACCATCTCGACCTGTAGGTCCAGTATTTCCTGTATATCCTGTTAGACCTGTTGGTCCTAAAGGTCCAAGTACTAATGCAGTAATTTGTATTTTATTAGTGCTATACATAGAATTTGATATATCCCCTCCAATATTTTGCGATGCGCCAGAATTTTGTTTGGTCCAGACTTCAAAATAATCACCTGGATATAATGTTAAAATACAAGAGCCTTGACATGTAGTTCCATATATTTGAGCTTGTATAGAAACTAAAGCATATCTATTATCATCATATATATCAATATTACTTTCATTTAAAGTAATAAATGTGACTCTAACATTATTACCTGACGAAACTAAATTTTGAGTATATGATACTTGATAATTAATTTGAACTTGTTGAGGAACCTCTAAAGTATTTGTAAATCTTGTCCCTTCAGCTTCTTGTGCATAAGATATATTTGTATTACCATAATTAATGCTGTCAAGTGTATCATATAATACTTTTGTAAATAAATCAGTTGGTATCGTTTGTATCGCTGAGTTTTTAAGTGCTAATACATTTGATGATTCTGATAAAGGTGATGGTCCTGTAGGTCCTATTGTGCCTGTTGCTCCAGTATTTGCAGCTGTTCCAGCAGGACCTTGGGGTCCAGTAGGACCTATTGCACCTGTGTTTGTAGATGTCCCTGGACTACCTTGAGCACCAATTGGTCCAGTATAACCAGTTGCACCTCTTGCACCTGTAGCACCAGTATTTGTGGATGTCCCAGCTTGACCGGTGGGACCCACTGCTAATTTAATGACTTGAATACGATTACTATTATTTATATTAGAAATGATACCACCGCTATTTTGAGATACAGTAGAGTTTTGTTTTGTCCATACTTCAAAATAATCACCAGAATTTAATGTTAATATGCAATTACCTTGACAAGAAGTTCCATATATTTGTGCTTGTATAGAAACTAAGCCATATCTATTATTATCAATGACAGTAATATTGCTTTCATTTAAACTAATAAAAGATACTCGAACATTATCCCCAGAAGAAACTAAATTTTCAGTATATGTAACTTGATAATTAATTTGAACTTGTATTATATCACTTGAACTATTAGTAAATCGTGTTCCACTATCAGATTGTATATAAGATATATCTGTGAGACCATAATTAATATCATCTATAGTATTAAATAATACTTTTGTAAATGTAGCATTTGGTATAGATTGCACTACTGAATTTCGGAGTGCTAAAATATTTGAGGGAGAATATGGTATACTTTGACCTTGTGGTCCTGTAGCTCCTGTAGCTCCTGCAGCACCAGTATTTGTTGCTGAGCCTGATGTGCCAGTTGGACCAGTAGAACCAGTTGGTCCAGTAGAACCAGTATATCCAGTGGAACCATCAAGTGTTCCATCAATAGTAATATTTCCTTTTAAAGTCAAATTAATTCCAGTATGCCCAATGAGAATATTTCCAATAGTAGAATCAATTAATAATGTGCTTGCACCAGTATGTATTATATTGCTGGTAGATGTTACTAATTCAATATTATCTACTGATATATCACCAATAAAAGACATTGTATGTAGTTATACTTATAATTTGTTATACTTTATATACTATTTATACTTTATATACTTTTTTATAATGTTTATACTTTATAATTATATTTATAATTATATTTATAGTTTATGTTATAAATAATAATAAAATAATAATAATAAAAAATTTAAAATAAATGAATGAATAATAAAATGAATAATAACAAAAAATGTAACTCATTTATATGAGTATATTTATATTATGATGGTTTATCTGGAAATACAACATTAATTAAATTATCATTTTCATCGGTTTCTGGTTCTGGGTATTGTTGTGGTAAATCACGTAATGACTGACGATATACAATCCATTCTTGTTTAATAGACTCTGTTATATGAGGGTAATCACTTATCATATAAATATCACTTGCTGTTAATAATGTATTACGTTGGCTACGCAAAATAGTTAAATTATATGGTAATATTTTTGTTGTATATATTTCATCAAGTGTTTCTTCTGGTATTAATACTTCAGTTGTATCCACTAAAACAATGGATTCATATGATGTACCATAACCAAATAATATTCCAGGGTAAAGTTCTAATAAGATATTATATAATATTGGACGTTTATAAAACATAATTTATTAATATAGTTATTTATATATTTGTTTTATTTTTTATTTATACTTATATATTATTTTTTTTATTTTTTATTTTTATTATAAAATGTATTTTATATATGAATTAATAAAATAATAAATTAACTTGCGCTTGTTGATAATTCATATATAGTATAATGACCAAGTTGGGTATTAGTTGTAAAATATTTATATGAAAGACCATCAGGTATAATTACTGATATATTATTATTAAATACAGAAGAACCATATATTTGTGTTTTAGAAGGATTAATATAAGTTGTGCCTCCAGGAGTTGTGTTTACAGTTATATATGCATTATCATCAGAAGCACCAGATCGACTACCATAGAGAAGAGTAGACATACTAGCTACTATAGGCATACCTGTATTATTTGTATATGTTCCACCTATATTTCTTTGTCCTGGTGATGTCTTATTCCTCCATATTTGACCATTAGTTCCTACACTATATATTGATGTACCGGTTGGTCCAGTATTACCAGTGGGTCCAGTATTACCTGTTGGACCAGTTACAATAGAAGATGCACCAGTATTACCAGTTGGTCCAGTTACAATAGAAGCTGCACCAGTATTACCAGTAGGACCAGTTACAATAGAAGCTGCACCAGTATTACCAGTAGGACCAGTTACAATAGAATCTGCACCAGTTGGTCCAGTATTACCTGTATTACCTGTATTACCAGTATTACCTGTTGGACCAGTTACAATAGAAGCTGCACCAGTATTACCAGTAGGACCAGTATTACCTGTTGGTCCAGTATTCCCAGTTGGACCAGTATTCCCTGTTGGACCAGTATTACCTGTTAAACCTGTATTGCTACTATTATAACTTATTTCATATGTGCTAGGATCATAATATAGTGACTGTGGTCCAGATACATTTCTAATAGGAGCAACATAAAAAGCACCTGATTGACTAGTTTCAAGAATGAAAGAAGTTTTAGCATTTAAAACAATACTATTATCATGCTGATTACTATATCCAGCATTATTACCAATAGCAATAGCATTTACTCCCTGATTTGTATAACCTGCATTATAACCAATAGCAATAGAATTTACTCCCTGTTCAAAATTACCTGCATTAGTACCAATAGCAACAGAACCTTCTCCTTGATCAAAACTACCTGAAGAGTCACCAATAGCAATAGCATATGTTTGTTGATTAGAAAAAGCTGCATTAGTACCAATAGCTACAGAATGGTTTCCTTGATTATAACCACCAGAAGAGTCACCAATAGCAATAGCATATGTTTGTTGTTCATCACTACCTGCACTATAACCAATAGCAATTGCAGAATAACTTTGATTGTGATAACCTGCATAATCACCAATTGCAATACTTTCATCTCCCTGATAAGAATTACCTGCATAGTCACCTATAGCAATAGAATAATTACCTTGAGATAGATTACCTGCATTATTACCAATAGCAATAGATTCGTAGCCCTGAGTATCGCTACCTGCATAGTCACCTATAGCAATAGAATATACTTCTTGATAACTATTACCTGCATTATTACCAATAGCAATAGAAGAGGATTCTTGAGTATCATATCCTGCATTAATACCTATAGCAATGGATTCACTACCTTGATTAGTAAATCCTGCATTAATACCTATAGCAATGGATTCAATACCTTGATTAATATAACCAGTATCTATTCCAAGATTAACAGAATTATTACTATTATTAAATATAATGCGATGACAAGATAATTCATTATTTGTATATGTTAAATTTGAAGAACTAGTAACACTATTTCCATCATAAAATAAGACTGAACCAGTAGGTCCACTACTGGAAAAAGGATCAGACCAAGTATCAATACCTTCAGAACCACCACTAGTTAATACCTGTCCTAAAATACCTGGACCACTATTTAAAATAGTTTTGCTTACTGTATTTTGTATTGTTAACCCATTCTCAGACCTATTTATACCCACATATGTAGCATTTGTTGGAAATGTTGAAAAACCCATACAATTGTTAAATATAACTGATGTTGTATAATATTGATTTAGTGTAAGAGTTGCATTATTGAAATTACAGTTTGTAAAAGAAACGATGGCTGTATTTGAATAAGTTGTGCCTGTTGGTGGATCTGGTATTACTGGTAAAACAAAGGCTGATATAGTATTACCGGACCGATTTGATAGATATAATGTAGAACCAGATATTTCTATTCCTGTTGGTGCATTTAATCCAGATTTCCAAACCACTTTAGAACCATCAATTAAACTGACTTTATAAATTATACCAGCCCCATTATCCGCCACATATAAAAAATCACCATAAATACTCATCCCCCACGGGTTATTAAAGTCTGTGGACCAGTAATTATCAATAACAACCCCATCCGTCATACGGATTTTAACAATAGATTGATAATACTCCGTTGAGGCATACATAAAACCATTGGTATCTTTTACTAAATCACGAACACTATAAGCTGGACTGATAGACCAGTTCGCATTCGTAATCGTTTTATCGGCTATTCGTATTAACATAATAGGAGCACTCGGTGCGCCCCAATTTCCAACATACATATAATAGCCGCTCTCATCTATAAGAAAGCCTTGGGGATTATTAGCAATTACCCAGGTAGGGTCCGTTACAACCCCATCACTTAACCGTATTTGAATAATTTTACCAGTTAAATTTGAAGCATACATATATGCCCCACTAATTTCTATTCCTACTATATACGCTTCTTCTGGAGATAATCCAGTATTACACCATACGGGAGTTACGAGAGTTCGTGTAGCAATGTGTATTTTATTGATAATATCGGGTCCTTGTGCTGTATATAAATATGTTCCATCGCTTACCATATACCACAAATCATTGAGATTTGAAGCCCAATCAAAAGTATCTTCTGTCACATTAAAAATAGTAGGAGCTGTTATTACCGGTAATACAAAGGCGGATATAGTATTGCCAGTTCGATTTGATACATATAATGTAGAACCAGCGATTTCTATCCCCATTGGACCATTCAATCCAGTTTTCCATTCCACTGTAGATCCATCAATTAAACTGACTTTATAAATTATACCATCCACCTGATCCGCCAAATATAAAAAATCACCATAAATACTCATTCCAGCCGGATCAGTAAAGCCTGTAGCCCAGTATTCGTTAATAACAACACCGTCCGTCATACTGATTTTAACAATAGATTTATAATACTCGGTTGATGCATACATAAAACCATTGGTATCTTTTACTAAATCACGAACACTATAAGCTAGACTGATAGACCAGTTCGCATTCGTAATCGTTTGATCGGCTATTCGTATTAACATAATAGGAGCATTCGGTGCGCCCCACTCCCCGACATACATATAATAGCCGTTCTCATCTATAAGAAAGCCTTGGGGGTGATTAGCCATTACCCAGTTAGGATCCGTTACAACCCCATCGCTTAATCGTATTTGAATAATTTTACCAGCCCAATTTGAAGCATACATATATGCACCACTAATTTCTATTCCTAATATAGACGCTTCTTCTGGAGATAAACCGGTATTACACCATACGGGAGTTACGAGAGTTCGTGTAGCAATGTGTATTTTATTAATAATATCGGGGGCTTGTGCTGTATATAAATATGTTCCATCGCTTACTATATACCACAAATCATTGAGATTTGAAGCCCAAACAGAAGTATCTTCTGTCACATTAAAAATAGTGGGACCTTCAGTTATAGTTTCAGAAGATCCAAAATTAGCATCCACAGTAATGGTTTTACCATCTGTAAAATTGCAGTTTTCTAAAGTTATCATTGTATCAAGTGTTCCAGAACCCAGCAAAACATTTTGTAAAAAATTACAATATGAATATGTAGATGTTTCACTAGATAAAGTTGCTAACCCATCGATTTGTATATGCGAAATTCTAATAAGAGAAGATGTATTAGATGTAGTAATAGGTCTTACAAAGTTAACAATAGGTGGACTACATTGAGGTCCAACAAAAGACATATTTGTGTTTGTAATAGAAATATCACCTCCTGTAAATACTCCAGATGTAATAATTATATGAGCATTGGCATTTGTAATTGTAGGTAATATTGTATTAATATCATTCTCAGTATTCATATAAAAGGTATTCTCACCATATATACCAATATATCCTGTTGGACCGTGTGGACCTGTATCACCTGTTGGTCCTGTATCACCAGTATCACCTGTTGGTCCTGTATCACCTGTTGGTCCTGTATCACCTGTATTACCATTATCACCAGTTGGTCCAGTATCACCTGTATTACCAGTATCACCTGTATTACCATTATCACCTGTGTGACCAGTATCACCTGTATTACCAGTGGGACCAGTATCACCTGTATTACCAGTATCACCTGTATTACCAGTATCACCAGTGGGACCAGTATCACCTGTATTACCAGTATCACCTGTATTACCAGTATCGCCAGTGGGACCAGTATCACCTGTTGGTCCTGTATCACCAGTGGGACCAGTATCACCTGTATTACCTGTATCACCAGTGGGACCAGTATCACCTGTATTACCAGTATCACCAGTATTACCTGTGGGACCAGTATCACCTGTTGGTCCTGTATTACCAGTTGGTCCTGTATCACCTGTATTACCTGTATTACCTGTATCGCCTGTATTACCTGTTGGACCTGTATCACCTGTATTACCAGTATCACCTGTATTACCAGTGGGACCAGTATCACCTGTTGGTCCTGTATCACCTGTATTACCAGTATCACCAGTGGGACCAGTATCACCAGTGGGACCAGTATCACCTGTTGGTCCTGTATCACCTGTATTACCAGTTGGTCCAGTATCACCTGTATTACCTGTATTACCAGTTGGACCTGTATCACCTGTATTACCAGTTGGACCTGTATCACCTGTATTACCAGTTGGACCTGTATCACCTGTATTACCAGTATTACCAGTGGGACCAGTATCACCTGTATTACCAGTATCACCTGTATTACCAGTATCACCTGTTGGTCCTGTATCTCCTGTATTACCAGTATCACCTGTTGGTCCTGTATTACCTGTATTACCTGTTGGACCTGTATTACCTGTATTACCTGTATTACCTGTTGGACCTGTATTACCAGTATCACCTGTATTACCTGTTGGACCAGTATTACCAGTATCACCTGTATTACCTGTTGGACCAGTATTACCAGTATCACCTGTATTACCAGTATTACCTGTTGGACCTGTATTACCAGTATTACCTGTATTACCAGTATTACCTGTATTACCTGTATTACCTGTATTACCTGTATCACCAGTTGGTCCTGTATTACCAGTATCACCTGTATTACCAGTTGGACCAGTATCACCTGTATTACCAGTTGGACCAGTATCACCTGTATTACCAGTTGGACCAGTATCACCTGTATTACCAGTTGGACCAGTATCACCTGTATTACCAGTTGTACCAGTATCACCTGTATTACCAGTTGGACCAGTATCACCTGTATTACCAGTTGGACCAGTATCACCTGTATTACCAGTTGGACCAGTATCACCTGTATTACCAGTTGGACCAGTATCACCTGTTGGTCCTGTATCACCTGTATTACCTGTATCACCAGTGGGACCAGTATCACCTGTATTACCAGTATCACCTGTATTACCAGTATCACCTGTATTACCAGTGGGACCAGTATCACCTGTATTACCAGTATCACCTGTTGGTCCTGTATCTCCTGTATTACCAGTATCACCTGTTGGTCCTGTATTACCTGTATTACCTGTTGGACCTGTATTACCTGTATTACCTGTATTA
>Ga0209500_10001089_pt1 | contig 21326 bp, 25 predicted proteins | sample S_140212_EF_Meta_FD_187323 | JGI IMG/M metagenome (GOLD analysis project Ga0209500, IMG submission 187323) | Freshwater microbial communities from Lake Simoncouche, Canada to study carbon cycling - S_140212_EF_MetaG (SPAdes) (version 2) | ecosystem: Environmental > Aquatic > Freshwater > Lake ... | reverse complement strand
ATTAACGATGACTACGAAACTGACGAACTATAGTAAGTTTATACATAAGTCTCGATATGCTAGATACATTGAGGCTGAACAAAGACGAGAGTCTTGGGAAGAAACTGTTGATAGACTTGTGTCTTATTTAAAGATTAAAACTACTGCTAAGTCTATACCATGGGATGATTTAAAACAATCTATTGTAGACCTAGAAGTTATGCCTTCTATGCGTTTATTAATGACCGCAGGTGAGGCATGTGACCGAGATAATATATCAGCTTATAACTGTTCTTACCTTGCTATCAATAACAAAAGAGCATTCTCTGAAGCTCTTTACATTTTAATGAATGGCACTGGTGTAGGGTTCTCATGTGAACGTCAAGAGATTGATAAGTTACCACCACTACCTAGTACTTTTAAGGAGGTTGATGATGTCATATCAGTTGGAGACTCAAAGCTTGGGTGGGCTAAAGCCTTTAAAAAGCTCTTGTCCTCATTGTGGGAAGGTGACATCCCTAAAGTTGACTATAGCAAAGTTAGACCAGCTGGATCCAGACTTAAAACATTTGGAGGGAGAGCTAGTGGGCCTGACCCATTGCGAAAGTTGTTCAAGTTCACGGTGGATACTTGCAAAGGATCTGCAGGAAGAAAACTTAATAGTTTAGAAGTACATGACATCTTATGTATGATAGGTGAGATTGTTGTAGTAGGAGGTGTAAGAAGATCAGCTCTTATCTCTTTAAGTAATTTAACAGACAAAAGAATGCGTGATGCTAAAACAGGAGCATGGTATAATGATTATCCGTACAGAGGTCTTGCCAACAATTCAGTTGCGTATACTGAGAAACCCGATAGTGAAACTTTCATGGAAGAGTGGGTCAGTTTGGTTAAGTCCAAATCAGGTGAACGAGGAGTATTTAATAGAGTTGCTTCTCAAAATCAAGCAGCAAGATGGGGACGACGAGATCCAACTCTCAGCTACGGAACCAATCCATGTTCAGAAATTATCCTCCGTGATAAACAGTTCTGCAATCTTACGGAAGTGGTTGTACGGGAAAAAGATACCAGAGATTCCTTACTTAGAAAAGTTAAATTAGCTACAATCTTAGGTACTATACAGTCTACACTCATAGACTTTCAATTCTTATCTGAAGAATGGAAAAAGAATACTGAAGAAGAACGTTTACTAGGAGTGTCATTAACAGGTATCATGGATTGTAAAGTAACTAGCAATCCTGATCCATTATTATTAGAGGAATTACGTGATGCTGCGAGAGAGACAAACAAACAACTTTCTAAGGAACTTGGTATACCTCCTTCTGCTTCTATCACTTGTGTTAAACCCTCAGGTACCGTATCCCAGTTGGTTGATAGTGCTAGTGGCATTCATGCTAGACACAATGCTCATTACATACGAAGGGTACGTATTGATAAAAAGGATCCTGTATACTCGTTCCTCAAGGAAAAAGGTTTCCCAGTGGAAGACGAAGTGTTTCGCCCTGACTCGACAGCTGTGTTCAGCTTTCCGATAAAAGCCCCTAAGGGTGCTATAACTCGTAATGATATGACTGCTATAGAACAACTTAACTTATGGTTAATCTATCAACGTCATTGGTGTGAACACAAACCTTCTGTAACTATTACAGTAACAGATAATGAATGGCCTGAAGTAGGTGCATGGGTATGGAAATACTTTGATGAGGTTAGTGGTATTAGCTTCTTACCCCATTCAAATCATACGTATCAACAAGCACCATATGAAGATATTACAGAAGAGCAGTACAAAGAATTAGCATCCAAGATGCCTAGTGATATTAACTGGGAAGATCTTATTGAAAAGGATGATAATACCGAAGGGTCCCAGACACTAGCGTGTACTGGTGGAAGTTGTGAGATAGCATAATGGAAGTATCAATTAAACCTATATGCGGTGTATCACTTGGTTTTGAGTTAGTTGATACTAAATATATACCAGAGTTAGACGACGATGGTTCTTATTTAGTATTAGAACTTCTCATATTTAGAGTAGTAATTACATTAACATAAGGAGATAGTATGAATTATGATGGCGTGCAAGTAAATAAAGTATCAAATGGTTACATTGTCAATGCAACAAAACTTGATGTTCTGACCAAAACACAGGATAACAAGATTGCAATCTTTGCAACCTTTGATGAAGTACTAGCCTTTCTGAAGGGCTAATTGTAGTAGGGGGAGTGCAACGCTCCCCTTTTTTTATTCTATTATAAGTTCTATAGTTTTTTCTAATTCCATTTTATCAAACAATGGATCAAAAGCAATCTTAGAATTACCAATAAAATCTTTTCCTGCCCATGTAGTACCCAATAGTATACACCCTTCAGTGTCCGCACTAGAGTTTCCTGTGTGGATACGCACACCCTCAAATCCAGGGACATTTAATACATGAGGTAGTCTGCGCTTAAAACGATTAGAAACATCAATAATGACAGAATAAGTGCCAGTAGGAATAGCTGTTTGTCCATTTATCTTTTCCCCTTTAGGTCTAACTGTGTCTTCTAAAGTGTAACAATAAAACGTACCATTAACATATAGTTTACCTACAGTGTAGGTTTTAGCAAATTCAAATCTTTTAATTGATAATCTCATTATGTAGCCTGTGTTTGTGCAGTTAATATACCATTAGTAAATGTCATACTACCATTAGCACCTGTTGGTGTTAACTTAGCTGTAGTAATAATTACAGATAAACCACTTCCTAATCCTAAATTAGTTCTAGCTGTTGCTGCCGTAGTAGCAGCAGTTCCACCATTAGCAATAGATAAAGGTAATGACAATGATGTTAAAGTAGAATATTGAGTAGCATCTAAATGGTAATACTCAGTACCTCCTACATTACCACCTTGTAAACCTTGTAAAGTATTATGAGCTCTTGTTTGGATACTAGTTAAGTTAGACCCTGTAAAGTTTAAACCTGTATAAAAGATTTGTCCTTGAGCTCCACCTAAACTTTCCCATAGGTTAAAGAACCACTCTCTCCACTCATGAGTGTTTCCTATAGGTTGATTGGGTATTGGTGCTAATCCTTGTGCCATTAGAAACCTCTTAATTGTCTTTCAAGTCTACGTCTAAGTGAATCTTTAGCTGCCTCACGTTTACGTTTCTCAGTAGAAACATATTGAGCAGCTGTTGGAGATTCAATATCAATTTGGCGAGCAGCCATTGCACTATAACCTTCACCTGATTTATCAGACTCAGCACGTAATGCTTGGCTAGCCATTGGTAATTGCATACCAGTATAACGAGCTATGTCAGAAGCTAAAGTTAAAGGATCACTTTGTGGGTTATAAATAGATTGACCATTGTACCAGTTAGTATTCATACCAAGTTGTACTAAACCACTTAATGCTGGGTTCCATGTAAATACAGAGTTCATAGCTGCGGCAGGGGACTTAGCACCTGCTACTACATCTTCCATAGCATGTATTAAATGGTAAGGACCAGCACGTCTATACTTAGCCTTGTCATTATCAGTTATTGATTTAGCCATCATGTCCATTAATGGGTACACAACTGCTAGAGCTACAGCCACAGCTGCAGCAGAGTCCATACCTTGTTTAAATTCTTTTACACCCTCAGCACCTTTTCTAATAGCACCAACCTCACGTACCATGTTGACTAGGGATTTAACCATACCATAGTGGTATCGACTAAACACTGAGATGTTAGGGTTTTGCATGACGTAACTTAAACCTCTACCTATGTTTTCACCAACAACCTTTTCACCTACTATTGATGGAAGTCTATAGTTAGGCATGTGTTTCTCTGCATAAACAATAGCTTCAGCATGAGATACTCCTTTAGTAGCCATAATCTCTCTAAGATATTGCATATACATAATATCACGAGTAATCCACATAGCTCTGTTAGACTGTTTAGATATGTTATTGTATAGTTGTTTAAGAGATACACCCATATCATTAGCTAGTTCTTTAAACTCACCAGTCTTAGAGAATTCATTTAAACCTTTACCAAACAATGCTTCTTGGAAAGCAGATGCTCTAGTACCAGGTGCTAGTAAAGAACCACCAAGTCTAATTGTTTCTTCATAGAAGTCTGTTAAATTAATTACATCATTAATAGCTTCTCTACCTGTTTTTTGGAATCTTGCAATACCACCAGGAGTTACCCAACCAGATAAACCACGGGCATTGTACAAGTGGAATGCTTCGTTTAACATGTGGGCTATAGGGTTAATCATCATGTTTTTAACAATGATGTTAGTTAGATTAGTTAATACTGTAGGATCCCATACTCTAGCAAAGTCATTAATAACATGAGCTACACGAGTAGGAAACATGTAACCAGCCAATGCTGGATACTTCTGTACATTCTTAGGTACCATGTAACCTTCAGGTACTTCTTGTAGTTTACCATCTACATGAGTAGGTAAAGCAATGTCTTTCATCATAGGAGATGCCATAAGTTCTTTAAGGAAAGCATCTTGACGTACTTCCTCACGAGCTTCATTCATCTTTTGAATTAACACTGCAAATGAGTTTCTATTATAGGTTACAGGTGCATGTTCTTCAATTTCTTTAATAGAACCTTGAGCTAATTTACCACCAAAGAATGTATCACCTTCTTTTAACATTTGTTCACGTTCTGGCATTCTACCTAGTAACTTAGCTTTTTGATTTTCCCATTTAAATATCTTACCGTCTTTAGCTATTTGAATTACAGATCTATCTCCATTACGTTCTTTAATAACCCAGAATGCACGAGTCTTAGAAGCACTAGATAGTTTACCTAAATCAGGGTCAAAGCCTCCTTCTAGTTTACCACCTAGTTCTGCAAATGTATTCTTAACTTTACCAAAGAAGTTAGGGTTTTCTATAGTACCATTCTCTTGCATAACTTTAATTTGTTCACGAGTTAATGGGTTCATCATTCTATTAAAAAAGAATTTACCATCTCTCATCTCACCTAATTGATTAGCAAGCTCAGGGTTAATGTCTTTAAGGTATTCATATGCTTTAGTAAGTTCACTAATTAAAGGTTGGTAATACTTATTAAATATTACTTGTTCTTCAGGTGAAAGAGGTGTAGGAGTTTCAATTTGTTTATTAAGTTTATCACGTTCAGCTTTTAATACAGCTTGTTTTTCAGGTAATTCTAGTTCAAGCTCTTCCCATTTCTCTCTTAAATCTCTATATGGTTTATTAATTGTAGTAACAATATTATCATAGAAGTCTTTTTCTTCCTGAGTAAGAGTTTCTTTTTTAGATTTCTTTTCTAAAATCTCTTCGTATTTATTACGTTTAGGAGTACCAAATTGAAAGTCATTAGCTTCATATATACCTTTAGCTTGGGTTTTTAAACTATCAATAGCATCTTTTAAACCTTGAAGAGTAGCATCAATATCAATTACACTAGCTTTAAGTTCATCAGAAAACTTATTAATACCTTCTAAATGCAATCTAATATTGTTTTGCATTTCAGGAGTTAAGCCTTCATTTAAAGCTATTTGGTATAGTTTAATACCCCTAATGTTATCAATCATCTTAGCATTAGCTGAAATAAATGCAGCATCTGACAATTCTTTTTCATTAGTTGGCATAGGAGGTAATCCTAAGTTATCTAAGTTAAAGAATGGATTAACAGAAGCTTGCTCCATTGCACTTTGATTTAAGTAAGACTGATATGAACTATCTTTAAACTTAAGGTCTGATGGTCCACCTTTTCTAGTAAAGTCACCAAACTTCTGATCTCTAGATAAGTTCTGATGTGTAAGATCTATAAGTTGATCTAATGCTGTTTGAGTGTTTTCTTTACCATTACCTAAGTATTCTTTAATAATGTCTTTAAACTCTTGCCAAGCACTAGGAGCTTTAGTCTCTAGTAATGGTGGTCTATCACTCATCCATTGTTGGAACTTAGGATTAGAGAATGCTTCAGAAATCATTTCCTTAGCATCAGCTAAACCATACCAACCATTGTTTTCCCATAGTTCATCTTTACTTGCTGTAGCTTTAAGCTTTTCAAAGAAGTCATCCATTTGTTTAGCAAAGGCAGGGTCTTTATCCATTGCATTAAGAGTTGCTGAATGTAGTACTTCATGACCAAAGGTATGTAAGTCAGCGTGTTTATTAAGATGTAAACTACCCTCATCAAATAGTCCTTCACTTATCTTTTTTCTGTTATAAAACCCAGGGATAAGATAACCTTCTTTATCCATTATTTCTTTAGTAGGATTAAGTACTAATGGTATTTCACTAATATATTTATTAGATCTAAGAAGTTTAAATAAAGCCTTTTCAATAGGGCTACCTAAGTTACCCTCTACTAAACGATCTAAAGCTTCACCAATAGTTTTAGCACCCGTTAATACATTGTGTGTGTCTTCACTTGTTAAAACTTCTTTACTAGAGATTTGAGCTGCAGGAGGTTCATTTTCTTTTAATGTTTTAAGTTCTACTTCTTTAGCACTAATTTGTTTTAAAAGATCAGCACTTTCTTTAGGATCAGTTTCTGTTTGTCGTAGAGTTTTTAGACCATCAATTTCAGATTGAAGATCACTAACTTTATTATAGTGTTCTTGTCTTCTAGTAAAGGACTCTTGCTCAGCGGCAGCAAAAGATTCTTTATTCATATATTCAAAAGCAGATTGAGGTTCTTGATGTTCAATCTTAGTTCTTTGAATTTTAAAGTCTAAATAAGACTGAAAGTCTTTAAATGTATTCTCTGGAAGGTTATATAGTTTAGTCCAGTCTTTATTAGCAAACTCTTTAATAACACTAGCATTGTCAACTTCCATTGTAGGAACATTGTTAATATCTTTAATTCTTACAGAGTTCTCATTAACTTTATGAGCATCAACTTCAGCTTCAGTAATATTGTGTCTAGTTGCATATTCACCTTTAGTCTCCTTATCAAGGTTTATAATAGGTATATCATCTACTTGTTTAGGTACAAAGAACTCACTCTTTGAAATTTTATTAATAATTTCATCTGCTGATTCTTTAGGTTTAAGTTTTACATTTTTAAATGATAGAGCTTTACCAAGACGAGTTTCATCACCACTTACTAATGGCATCATCATACCACTAATTAAAATACGTGATGGATCAAACTCACCATGTATTGCTTGTGAGACTCCTTCAATACCAGCACCAAAACCCGCTTGAACTAATGGTTCAGACCATGTTTTAAGTGATTTAAGTTTACTAATGTCACCATTTTTTGTGTAGGCTTCCCAAGCACTACTTATTTCTTTACTAGCAGCTTTAGACAAACCAAAGCCAGCATATAAACCAAAAGGTATCATTCCACCTACCATAGTTGCATTTGGATGTTGTATTTCTCCCTCTTCTATAGCTTTATTAATAGTTTCTGGAAGTAAATTACTTTGTATAGCATTAGCACCAGCATGACCAGCTGTAAAACCTGCAATCTTTGAAGCAAAGTTTATAAGTTTAGGAACTAAAAGTCTAGCAGTAGGGACTGCTAATAAAGAAGCTCCTCCTGTTTCAGGGGCTAAAGCACCAGCAAGAAGTTCCCCTACTGCCCAACCAGCACCAGTAGGAATTGTTTCTTTTAAAACAGATTGACCCATTGATTTTAAAAGTCCTTGTTCTTTTACTGGTTCTGCTGGAGGAGTTTCAGTTGTAGGTGCACCTTGAGGTTGAGATTGTGATTGTTGTGCATAGATACTAGACATACTATTATAGTACTTTTGAGCTAAATCTTTTTCACCATAAGCCATTAAGTTCTTATAAACCTCACCATTAAACTCTTTAGGAGGTAGTGTACCCTTACTTGCAAAGGTACTAATGTTATCAAAGTAACTCTGTGCTAATTTCTTATCATTGTTTTTAACAAAAGCTTTATAGACATTACCATTAAAGTCTTTGTCTAAAGGAGACTCACCTGTAGGAGCCGGGGCTGCCTGTTGTGGTTGGTTAAACTTAAACTTGTTAGCATCGTACCCAAACTTCTGACCCATAGATTGTGGTACTTCAGGGTTACTAGTAGTATCTACAATGGGTGCAGGGACATCACTAGTTATATTAGGATTTGTATTAGCTGCTACTTGTATAGGTGGTGTATTAACAAAAGTAGATTGATTAGAGGCTACTGGTGTAGCTTCAGGTTGAGGTGTTGTTTTAATAGGTGCTACTGATGTAGTAGCTTGAGGTGGTTGCTCTTGAGGAGCCCCAGCAAAGTTTTGTAATGAATTAGTTTCAGTAGGTGTAGTAAATGCTAGTTGATTTTGAAATCTACGATTTTGAATACCTTGATTAAACTCACCATTTACTTTATTATATTCTGGAAGTTTAGCAGCAATCTCATCATCAGAACGTTTACCATTATCAGTGAGTGCTAAGAAGTTCTTTTGACCTGTGTTATAATGGAAGTCAACTAAACTATTAATTTGTGAGTCATTCCAGTCATAACCTTTAACCTTAGCAAAGTTACGAATAAACTTCTCACGAGTGTCAATGTCTTGAAGTAAACGTTGTTCTGCTACTTTTTTAGAGATAGTTTCATCAGGGCCAGATGCTTTAGTACCATACCCAATAGAGTAATGATCTCCATCTTTGTATGCTTTAGCACTAAAGGATTCTCTTTCCTTAATAAACTCTAATAGTTTATCTTTAGTAAAAGCTTCACCCTCACTTAAGAAAGGTGATTCATCTAGCTTAGCTTTAGTTGCCATCTATTTAAGTGCGTCTAGTTGTTTTTGAAGTTCTTTAATTTTAGCTTGTACTTCTGCTTCATCTTTACCAACAGCCCAATCAGACATAGCTTTACCAGCTTCATTAAGTACTTTAGCAGTAGCTTTATACCCAGCTTTAGCTGCATTAACTGTAGCCATAGTACCTCTTACAGGAGCAGATCTAGTAGACTCTTTTAATGCTTCAATCTGAGCTTTAATGTTTTCTTTTGTAGCAGCACGAGTTTTATTTTCTTGTGTCACTTGAGCAGTAGTTTTAGGTGTAGGAGGTACATAGCCACCAGCCTCACTAGCAACACCAGCATCTTGTAATACATCAGCAGGGAACGCATTGTTTACTGGTTGATTATTAGGTGAAGGGTTAACTACTGCAGGAGCTGCAACTGGGGCTGCACCAGGTTGTGTTTTATTAGAAGCAAAAGGATTACCTGGGGTACCCACAGCAATGTTAGGCATAGGTACATTTAGTACTTTAGCATATCCTTGAAGAGCTTTTAAGTTAGCATCATAGCTAGGTTTTAAAGCTTTCTTATAGTCTTCATCCATTACAGAGTTAATACTATTAAGAGCTTGGAACTGTAGTTTAACATTCTCAGCTAAGCGATTAAAGCTTGCTGTAGCTTGTTCACGACCTTCTTTACCTATAGCTAAACTAGTACTAATTTTATCAAGATTTAACTTCTCTTCTTTAATTCTAAGCTCTGCATTATCCATTACAGACTTTTGAGAAGCAACAGATTGTTTAATACCAAGTTCAGCTTTTTCTGCTACAGTGAGAGAATTCTTTTCTAACATTTGTAATGTCTTAATGTTTTCTCTAGGGTCCATACTAAAAGGTACTTTACCAGTATAACCTAAATCATTCTTAGCACTAGCCATAGTATCATAGAAAATCTTATTAATGTCAGCCCCTGGTTCTTGCATTGTTTCTAAAGCATTACTAGCCATGTCACCCACTTTTTTAGATAAGGCAGCCATTGTTGTAAACTTTGAATGATCAGCTTGAGCTAGTGTAAGTTCTGAGGTAGCAACCTTACTACCATACTCTAGGGCTGCTCTAGCATTACCATTTTGTTGAAGCTTTTGAATAACACGAGTATTATAATCATAAGCTTCTTTAGCTCTATCGGCAGAAGTAACATGCTCATTTAGAGTATCTAATATTTTAGGTTTAGCAATTTCTTGAGCAGGTGTCTCTGGTTTAATTTGAGTTAAGTCTAATACATTATTATCTTGAGGACCATTAAAAGGTCTTTGTAGATCTTTCTGCATCATACGAGTGTCTTCTAATGTAGGTTTCTCACCTTTAAAAGCAGCAGTAGTACCATAGTTACCCATTAAAGTTTGATCAGGAGCAGTCCCATCTTCTCTAGTACCATAACCAAGAGGTGCTATAGGCACTGTAGTTTCAATAGGTTTATTACCTGTTTGATATCCTCGAAGTCCTAGTGAATCTCCTTGTTGATAGATACTAGGATTTACTGGTTCTGTAGCTGTTGTATCAAGAGTTTTAGAATTCTCAGCAAGTTGTTTTTGTTGGTCTCTAAATTCTTTTTCTTTTTTAATTTCTTCTGATACAGATTTACCTGCGTCATCAATAGACCTTTCAAACTGTCTTTCTCTAAACATTTTACCAAGCTGCATGCCTGATGCAAAACCTTCTCCAAATGAAGCCATAATTATATTCCTTAGTTAAATAGGTAGTTTAGAAAATTGATGAAATAATAGCGCCACCAATTGTACCAAGCATACCAGGTATTTGACTTGGTCCTTGTGACGTTGATGTACTTGAGTTTGCTACCAAGCCAGCACCAGAAGCTGATACAAGATTAGCAACCTGTCTTTGAAGGTAATCACCAGCGTACGCATTTTGAAAGTTATTAATAGCTAAGTTTTCATAACCATTAGGACCCACCCCTGTAGAAGCAAACTTCCTTTCAAGGCCCTCTTGGCCCATTTGACTACCTAACATAAACCCTGGCTGACTTTTAACGTAATCAAGAGAAGGACCTCCTCCAAGAAGTAAATTACTAAGGGCTTCTTCATACGGAGCTCTTGCTCCAGCACCAAAAAAGTCCACAGGTGTAGAAGTAGAAGAAGATGAACCTCCACCACCTTTACCTTTATTGTATCCAGGATGTTTTAAAACACCTATACCTATTTTACTATTAAACATATTTAGTTCTCCAGGGGTAATTCATAAAATATAAAACGTTTAGTATAACCATAATTAGCCCAGACTCTTTCCCAACCAGGACGTCCGTAACTATCAATTAATTTACAACCATTATCTTTACCAAACTGTTGCACTAGTTTAAGCATGGGTTCTTTCCATGTTTCAAACTGAATCCCTGCTAAAAAGTGTACAGTTAAAGCTGTCATTCTAGGGTACTTGTATACTTCAGTAACTACAGCACCATAAATCTTTTTGTCATCAAAAGCAATCCAAAGTTGTTGAGGTTGCTTTAATAATCCTTCTTTAATATCTTCAGCTTCAAATCTACCATAAGTATATTTAGCTGCTCTTTTCATGTAACCTTCTATATGAGGCCAAACCCGTTCAACATCTTTTGTGTCTACAATAGATACTTGCATAAACTATTCTTGTTTTAAATCCAATCTACCATTAATATTAAATTCTACTTTTTCTAAACGGAAAGGGTTATTTCCTGTATATAAATATTCATAAGCTCTACGTCTAAATCTACCAAGTTGATATAAACAAGGTTTTTGTAAGTTTAATTGTATTTGTCTATATTGAGACCAATTAGTATAATCATCTTCAGTATGTCTAACTTGCATTACATCATTAATGTTATCACCAAACATAGTTAAACCATACCCAGTTTTAAAAGAGTATGTATCAAAATCCATACGATCAGTTACAATACGCATTCTAATAGGTCCAAAAGGATCTACATAGTTATTAGGACTCAATGTAAACACTAGACCATTAACAGCATCTAATACATAAAAGTTACCACTATTAAATGGAAACTGTACTACAAAAGAACATTCAAAGTAGTTTTCACTACCACCAATATAGTCTTTACTTGTAGTCCAATAGTGCCATTCTTTTTCACCCATATCATATACAAGTGTAACATTTTGATCTGTTAGTACAAGTCCATATAAAGTATGACCAGCAATTTTATATAACCAAGAGTATGTACCTGATAAGTCACTAGCGTTTAGAAAGTTTTCAACTGCTTTAGTTGATACTCTTTGAGGAGATAAACCTTCCATTACATAAATACCCCTACCACCCTCAACTACAGTTCCCATCCAAATTAAAGTTTGTTCTGGATTTTGTATTGAGTTACCATCAGCACAACCTATTTCCATATGAGCTGATTGGTTAATACTTAACACTGAACCTGCGGAATTACCAGCATCATAGAAAAAATCAGCTGTCCACTCTTTAAAAGCTATAACATAGTTAAGATGTCTAGCAAGTGCTTTACCTTTGTCTGCTTCTGATACAGCTGAAGTATAATTTAAAGGTCCCCATATATTTGGGTTTTCATTATCAGATTGAAATATCTGACCTTTAGGGTCCATAGCAAATACATAACCATCAAGATATACTAAACCTGGAACAGGGTTTGTAGGGAATGAATTTAAATAAGGAGTAACTACTGCAGCACTACCAGCACCTGAAAGTACAACAGCTAATGTTCCAGCATAGTTAGATCCACTAGAAGTTAAAGTTACACTTGTTATTGTAGATCCATCAGAAATATAAGTACCAGCTGCACCAGAACCACTAATAGATCCTGTAACTGTAAAGGTACCTGTAGTAGATGTATACCCAGTACCACCGCTAACTAAAGTAACTCCTGCTACTTGTTTATTTATTACAACGACTGTTCCTGTAGAATTCATTGAGTACCCTGTCACTTGATCATGAAAGACCATGTAAGGACGTGGTGCTGTTGTAGCTAGTGTATTAGCCCAACTAACGTTTTGTCCACTCATACCCGTGTTTACATTAACTGAAGTACCTCCAGTAATACTATATAAACCAGTACCTGCAGCTGCATATAAATTATTATTAAATGTCCAAAGACCATTACCATCAATGGGTAGTGCAGGAGTAATTGTATATGCAGCTTTACCTGGACGTTTAATAGCTAAAGTAGCCCCACCTGGCATAGTTTCTTTAAAACAATTAACCATCTTAGCATCTTTGCTAGTATCATTGGTACGTTGTTTTATAGGTGTTGTTAACGGGACATTAACAATAGGCATTAACGGAAGCTCCTATTAAAGCCTGATCTTACATCTGGTTGGAAGAATGTAGAAGTCCATTCAATATCCCAATCCATTAAGTCATTCTTAAGGACATTTGCTTTTTGTTCATAGTATTGTTTATCAGTAAGAGTCTTCTCATAATCTGATGCAAGCTCTGCAACTAAACCCCATTTAAGAGCTAAGAACCACTCTGAAGGGAAATCAAAGTTCTGGTTAGCTGATGTAATATCTTCAATAGGTGTTTGTACAAATAAATGTAAATCATAATTTGTAGCTGTAAAAGTATTAGGAGTTAAGAATACACTTAGTTCTCCATAGTCTCTCCAAGGTTTATAGTATACAGTGTTTACGTTACCTTGTGATTGTTTAGCACCTAAAATATTATACTCTTGTTGTGAAATAATAGTCATTGGCATATCTGTAAATACGCTTAAAAGTGAATCTACTGTAACTGTACAGGGTGTAGTAAAAGTACCACCTTGCATTGTTAATACATCACCTACAGCATAACCACTACCACCAGTGTTAGCAAGCATTACACTTGTAACAGTAGGACCAGTAAATGTTAAGTTAAATGTAGCACCAGAACCTGTACCTCCAGTAGAAGATACAGCATTAGTTGGTTGTACTGTATAACCTGTACCACCAGATGTTAAAGAGATTTTACCTACTGAGTATGTAGCATTAGATAAGTTTCTTAAATAACATTGAATAAGTCTTAAAGGTTTAGCAGCATTATAATTATAAGATGCTGAAGGTCCAATAGTATAAGAAGTTTGATTAGGAACTAAAGGTAGTGTATACTCCTTAATAGTCCATAGTTTAATACCCTCTGACTGCCATTTCTTTAAAATAAGATTTAAAGAGAAAGAAGCATTCTCTAAAGCATTAGGCCCAGGTGTAGCACCTTCTTCTAGTACTGCTAAACTACGTAGAGCAGCCTCAATAATCTGATCTCTGGTAACGGTAAATGTAGTAGTACCTGAAGTAGCCATATTATTCCTTAGTTTTACCTAATAGTTTTTGTATTGTCTTAGTTTCGTAAATACGAATTAAAGTCCAAACAATAGTAAATAAAGCAGCTATTGCTGGTAGCACTTGCATTATAGTTCCTACTGCTGTTGCAATAGATGCTGTATCTATTACATGTTTAGTTGATTCTTGTAAATGTTCCATTATAAGTCCTTGGGTTCCCAGCCGTATATCTCGGCTATTTGATATGTTAGTTTATAGAAGTTTTTGTTATGGAGTTCATATCGTTTACCCTGAAGGTATAAAATAAGATGCACCATTTCATGTGCCATTGTTTTCTCTAGGGTTTGGAGTAGACTCATCTTACTTGTACTCATGGTAATACAGTGAGGTTCAGGTGAATAAGACCCGTACATTTCAGGATCATCTACAACTAAAAACTCTATCTCGGAAGGGCTTGGTAACTTATACTTGTTGAAGGGAGGGAGTTCACGTAACATCTTGTAAACTGCCTTACACGATTCAACTGTTATAAGGTTCATTTCTTTTTAATATAAAATAAGCTACGCTCACCAAAGAGGTAGAATCCTACCGCTGAAGCAAAGTTGTCTACCTCAGGAGTTGATGTACCAGATACATGCATATATACCCATGTAGAAAGCACAAGAAGGCCTATTAGAGGCCTCATCAATCTAACAATAGCTTCTACCCAAGGATATGAAGAATTACCTGCTCCAGCGTCGTTCATAACCTTAAAGAACTCTAGGTCTATGTTCTTCATCTGAGCATACTGCTCTATAGTAGCAGGTTTAAATACATCAGGTGCTACAAACTTGTTAATAAGAGACTTACCTAAGTCCATTACTACAGGAGCAAATGCTGATAATATTGTTATTGGATCCATTAGTATTTTCCTTCTGCAAATACGTTTACAAATACAGTGTCATCTTCCAATGCTTCAATCTCATGCCATTCGCCAGCTGGTAGATTAAAAGCACCACTATGTTTATTAATAATCTTTTCTTTACCTTCCATTCTTATAGCACAAGAACCATTATGACAAATAGTAGCGTGTGACCAAGTATGCTGATGTTGCGGCAATCCAAACCCTTTATTGGCGTGATACACATTTAATTGCGCACCATCATAAGTAAAGCTATGTTTAAGTGATGCAGATTGAATCATTAAATTGTTTGCGTTCCACTTGTTATTGGTTGATTGTCAAAATTTATAGCCATAGGTTCAAAAATTGGAAAGTCTTTAAATGTATTATCTGTTGGATCAAACCATTTAGAATCTGCTACAAAATCATCAGGGCATTCAATCCACATATGTTCAGGTGCGGCATCCCAAGGTATTGTGTCAAATATATCAGCGCAACGATAGCCTTGCTCTCTAGGTTCATTTTTACATACTAAAACATATTTCATATTGTTATTTCCTTGTTAAAAAATGGTTTTCCTGTGTATTCAATTTTTGCATCATCAAGAAACTCTTTAATGTAATTGATACATTCATAAATTTCATTTTCAGCAACATTATATTTTTCTTTTATAAAATTAAAAAGACCTTGATCTTCATACATTTTATAATGAGGTGTTAAATCTTTAAAAGACCAACTATTCATTTGGTCTGTTGGTTTATATGCAATAGTTAATATTTGTTCTTTTAATTCATCACCGCTTAAAGCATGATAATAACAATGCCAAACTGAATTTATAGATGAATAGACTTTTTTAGCTTTTAATGCAAGTTTGGTTGCTTTAGAATACATAATTAATATTCAAAGATAACTATACCAGCAGAACCATTTCCACCTGTATTAGCTGGACATGTAAACCCTAAACATCCTGATCCACCAGCTCCATATCCTATTCCCGTTATACCAGCTGTAGCTAATAGAGGAGCCCCAGAAAGATATACTATTGCTGTTCCTGATCCACCAAACCCAAAAACACTATCTCCACCACTGCCTGAATTCCAAAATATCTTTACACCACAACCATCACTAGATACAGTTCCCGTTTTTCCTGTGCCACCTGTAATATTAACATCACCATTAGTTCCTGATCCGCCTGCTCCACCTGTTTGTGTATATTGTGTGTTATTGTTTGCCGCATCTATTCTAGACCCTGCACCACCCCCTGTTGCTGAAATAGTGGTAATAGTTTGTGTTCCGCTAGCTACAGAAGAAGTGTTACCTGCCGCTCCAGCGCCTGTAGTTGCTGTTTTAACTGCTCCAACAGTGACAGTTAAAGTATTTCCTGGTGTTAATCCTGTTAAATATTTAATTGCAGTTCCACCACCGCCTGCTCCACCTGTTGAAGGACTATTAATACTTGCCGCTCCAGCTCCTGCACCACCACCGCCTTGAACAGTAACTTTTACTACTGTTTTACCAGCAGGAATTGTAAATGTTCCGCTTGATGTAAATGCTGTAGTGCCACCAAGACCACCACCAGCTGCTGTTTGGAATGTAGGTAATGCACTAGCACCATTCGATGTTAATACTTGACCTGAAGTACCTACTGAAGCAATAGATTGGAATGCACCTGTTGAAGTAGTGCCTCCAGTTAGCACTGCATAAGCAGTTGCTGATGTATTACCAGTACCACCTAAAGCTACTGGTACTGAGGTATTAAAATCAGTAAAACCATAATCCCATGATGCTGCTGTTGTTCCACTTGTTAAAATACAAGTTACGTGTGCAGTAGTATTAGGTAAAATAGTTGCTATTGTATTTAAACCAGACGATTGTAAAGTTAAATTACCAGTAGAGTTATTAGCTATATGGAAAGACCAACCTAAAGATAAAGTACTTGTTACTGGTAATACTACAGTTTGAGTTGTTACTCCTGTAAAGTATTGGTAATATGTACTTGTATTAGTAAGTGTAGTTGTACCTGCAGCTGTAGCTGTTGTTGTATATGTTTGTAAATTGGCATTAGCACCTGCAGCTGTAGTCGAATTAGTACCACCATTAGCTATTGGAAGGGTTCCTGTTACTTGAGTAGTTAAACCAATTGAACCACTTAAATTAGCTGTAGTATAACCTGTACAGTTTGTTAATGTTCCTGAAGTAGGGGTACCTAATATAGGAGTTACAAATGTTTGGGTTTGTGAGAATGTATTAGTTGAATCTAATTGTGGAAAGTTTTGAAGATCAGCTGCTGTTAAACGGAGTTCAACTTTATCACCTGCAATAAATGCAGCTGCAGTTGTATTGTCTTGACCACGAACAATAGTAAATGTATCTGTTGATCTAGCAGTTACTTTAACAATTTCAATTGTAGTACCTGCTGTATTAGATAAGGTACAGTAAAAGTATTGTGATCCTGCTAATGTTGGAAATAAACCACCAGTAGCTGATGCAACAGTTAACGATGTAACAGAGCTATTAATACCTGTAGCTAGTGTGGTAGCTGCGTTATTTGTAAATAAATTTAATCCTGCCATAATATTATCCTAAAGTTGTCGTGTTGATTGCTGAACCATTAATTGATTCTGGTGTTGATGGAAGTACTCTAACATATGATAGAGTTGCTGTTACTGTACTATAAAAGTGTGGATTCCAAGGAGCCCAAATAACTGATGTTAATAAGCTTACTGAACTTGTTGAAACATACTGACCCCATAAAGCTTGGGTTACTGGTATAAAACTATTAGAAGGTTCTGATCTTAACCAAGGAGCTATCTGAGTATCTGCAACACCTCTTACAAAGTCTTGTGGTTGACGTATTTCCCAATCGTCATCACAACACATCAAGCCATCCCAACGTTTTTTAAGATTAGAAGCTTTATACTTACGTCCACAGACGTCACATATGGCTATCCAATCTCCCTTATCATATCTAGCAATATAACTCAATTGAGTATCCTAGACACTAGTTGGAGCAAGAACTTGTAGGTCAGCTAAAAGTACTAAAGTATTAGCAGCCGAAGTAATTACCGTCACTTCAATACGATATATAACACCATCTAAACCACCATAAACTCTTTGACCTACCTGTTGAGAACTAACTACAGGGCCACCTTGAAGTATAGAAGTAGGGCTTGGATCTGTACCAGAAACTACTTCTACAGTACTAGTAGCAGAAGAGATAGTCTCTCCTGTACCCATAGCTGGGGAAAAGTCAAAAGTAAACTGTTCGTTTTCAGTGGTTACTTTGTATGAAAAAGCCGTAGGCATATCCTAAATCCTTAAGTATAAAAGACTTTTCTAATTTTAGAAGCGGCATATATTAATCTATTTAAAGGGTATCTTATGAAAGATATAACACTCTTAATTATTGTAACTATAGGAGTAACTACTAATGTAATAAACTTACTTACACCCTTAACTAATATAATACCACAATTTACTAGAATTGTCAATGGTTTTCCTACTAATTTTACTAAAGTAGAGGTTGTTGTAGATAGTACAGTTAGGATTCTATAATACAATCTAACTGCTAATAATGTTGATACAGAACTAACTAGTGACGCTGTAATTGTTCTTACTAAGGTTTTAGTTCTAGTTAAAGTAGCAGTTACTGTAGAGACTACTGAAGTTACTTTAAAAGCTATTGCTCTTCTAAAACTAGCTGTTGCTGTTGAATAAGCTAATAATGTTACAAGTCTATTAGTAGCTGTTAGTATTGTAGCTACTGTTACTTCTGCTTGTAAAACAAGTTTACCAAAAGTTCTTCGAAGCGTTTGAACTATAGTACTAGTAGCAACTAAAGTTCTAAGTAAAGATAATCTATTAGCTAATGTACTTAAACTAGTAGAAGATACTGTTAATATTTTACCACGACCAGTTCGAGTTATTGAAGATAAGCTAGTAACTAAAGATGCTGTAATAGATTTTAAATAAATAAAACCTTTAGCAAGAGTAGCTGTACTTGTACTAACAATAGACTTAATAGCACCTAGTGCTCGTCTGAACGAAGCAGTAACTGTAGACGTAACATTCAGGGCTTGACTAAACTGTGTAGTCTCAGCCCCGTTTATTACTTTTACGTTAATTGCTGATTGATTTAGAGCCATAGCTCAGGCCCCCAATCTTATTAACTAAATTGTGTTTTGAATGTGAACTGAATGCTATCGCCTGATGTTAATGCGATACCAGTAAAGTCACCTTTAACAAATAAGTTACCAACTGTAAGTGCATCAAACAAACCAGCGTTAGTGATTGTTAAAGAACCACCTGCTGTTTGTGTACCTACAACTTGATATGTATCACTTGTTGTAGTTGTTGTTTGTTGTGTTGATGTACCTGCAACTCTAGTACCAGTTTCAGTAAATAAAGTTGTATCAGTAGCAGCAGTAGTTCCAGCACCTGTACCCCAAGCAACATAGGAAGGTTCAGTTCCAGAGCCTTTAATACGGTTTGTAACTACAGCTTTACCTGTGTTTACTAATAGTGTAGCCATTTTTTAATTCTCCATAAAATACGTTTAAGTGGGTTCTTGTGCCAATACTGAATTGTTCCAAGATCTTCAATAGTTCCATCTGCTCTTGTAATAATAGCAGAAAGCTCCATTTGTTTTATTTTAGCATCAGTAGCTATCATGATAAGTTCCTTAGTTTATAAATAGTACTTAGATATAAAGCAATTACTTCATCAATGATGTTTTGAACAGCTTTTCTACTAGACGCTGATACTCTTAATTTCTCAATCATATTAACTTGTTTAACTAAGAAGTTGTCAATAGTGTCTGTAGGCATACTAGAAAACAAAGGGATGTCAGCCATAATACCTTCATCCCCTTGAAATGCTTCTGCAAGGTTATCTGCTAGATCAACAACATCATCATAGAAATGACCAAGAGCTTTGTGTTGAGCATAGCTCTTAGTCTTTAAATGCTCTATATGCGCTATAGTACGTGCATGGAACAATAATCCTATGATTTCTTCCATATTAACTCCACTGCTTAATACATTCAATCAATAAACTGAATGATAAAGAGCCTGATGAATAACCGTCTGTATCATATAAAACTTTACCAGTCACACCTGCACCAGCATTATTTTGTAAGAAACCAATGTGTTCTCCCATTACAAATCCCCTACCTACAAATCTCCAGATAGGTACATCTGCTGTGGCATCCCAATAAAGGTTAACAGCTAAGCCATCTTCTACGTCATAAGTTACTTTTTTAATTGCTACTTTAGTAGGTTGTTGTGAGTTTAAACCTGAAGCATTAACTGCAGCAACAAGTGCTGGGTCAATTAATGTAGCTAAACTTACGTTACTTGTATCTAAAATACCAACTAATTTAACAACTAAGTTACGTTCACTATCAACTAACGTTTGAATCTGAACTGAATTAGCCATGTTATTCTCCTATTAGCGTACTAGTTCTTGAGCAGCTAAAACAAAATCAACACTTAAAGTATCAGTTGCTGTTGGAGTAATTTGGAATACAGGAGCCATTAACACGCTTGATAGTGTTGTACCTGAAGTACCAATTGTTGGAGCTGAAACACGAGCTACTAAAGCATTGTCTGAATAGACTAGTAAATCAGTACCATCGTAGTAGAAACCTAAGTTAAGCCAAGTATCTGCTGCAGCTGTTGCTACGCCAGTTACTAAAGTAGTAGCTGTAGAACCTACTGTTGATACTAAGTTAACAGATGTTGATGATGCTGCTTTAGCAAACCATAAACCATCAGTTACACCTGAACCATTACGTAAACCTACATAGAATGACTTAGTACCTGATACAGCTGATGCTTTAAATCTTGCTTCATACCAGAACTGATTACCAGCTTGGAATTGTAAGAATGAACCAGCTTTGTAAGCTGCTGTAGCTGTTGTAGCACCACCTGGTGTTAATACACCTGCACCACCAACGATTGTACTTGACAATGTAAATGTTGATGAAGAACCAGTTACTGTATAGTCAGTACCAATAAGTGTATTAAAATCATTTTCATAAATTGAAATACCTAAACCTTGTGTACTACCAGTATGAAACGGATCTGGAAGAGGATAGTTACCTAATATTTCACCTTGGTAAGCTGTACCTACTCCGCTTGTAAATCTTGTTGGATTACCCATATAAATCTCCTTTGACGTTGTTATGTTTTTTAACAACGCTTATCTCTAAGCGTCATCAGAGAACAATTAAATTATTTACCCTTTTTGACAGGTGGGCGTTTACCTTTTTTTTCTTCAATTGGATATGACATATAAACTCCTAAGTAAAGATAAGAGGGAACTTTAACTCGTCCCCTCTACATCTCATGTAGTCCTATTAAGGACCGTTAACACCGTAGATTGCTCTAGGGTCTGTCCAGCCAAATGAGTATCTTTCGTAACCCTTAGCCTTAGCATTCATTGTATCAAAATCATTGTCTTGATCAAATTGAATACCAACACGTGAGTAATACTTAAGACCATTTTGGATGTTAGTTC
>Ga0209500_10001087_pt1 | contig 21355 bp, 36 predicted proteins | sample S_140212_EF_Meta_FD_187323 | JGI IMG/M metagenome (GOLD analysis project Ga0209500, IMG submission 187323) | Freshwater microbial communities from Lake Simoncouche, Canada to study carbon cycling - S_140212_EF_MetaG (SPAdes) (version 2) | ecosystem: Environmental > Aquatic > Freshwater > Lake ... | reverse complement strand
GATGCCGCCTTGTGGCCTAAGTCCCGTGAGGTGCTGCAGACCGAGGCTATATGCACCAAGCTGATGCACGTATTGGTGGTTTTCGTCTAGGTGCTTGTCGCGGGCTGTCGTCTTCCAGTCCGCCACGTAGAGCTTGCCCTTGATGTCCACCAAGCCGTCACACGTTCCAGCGAAGCCTGCCGGGTGGTGAATGCTGAACTCGCTGGCGTGGACTTGGGTGACGTTCTCAACGATCCACTGCGTTAGCCCTCGGGCGTAGCCTGCAGCGCTCCACCCTACGGGAGGTAAAGATTTGTGTACCTTTTCGAGGGCCCATTTGGTGATGGGGGGTGGAATACGCGCCAGTCCTCGGTCGTCGAATTGGATGGTGCGCTTGTTGACTGCTCGACGTGCCAGTGCAGAGGCGGTCTTAAGCAAGTATTCAGCATTTGAATGGGCCATGTTGCCCCTGGTTGCTGCAGTCTGCCGCTGATTGTTGGCCTCTTCGGGCCCCAGCCGCTTCTCCCATTGCACCAGCCCGGTTTGATCGCTTGTCTCTTTCAGGATGTGTGTAACACTAGCGTATTTAAATTCAGGTGCTCCAGCTAAATAGTACGTTCGGTGGGGGCCGGAATTATCCTGTACAAGGTTCCAGCGTCTTAAAGTTGCTAGGGTGTCTTGTGCTGAAGGCATTTGAATACTATTTCCCCATTAAAGAATACCATGAAAAAAGCCCTCTGCATAGTGCAAAGGGCCTTGATTAGCAGCGTTGTTTAGGCAGGCTTAAAAGGGTTTCCACCTGTCAATAGGCGATCCAGTTCAAAACCAGCCTCCTGGGCTTCCAGCCAGGCTGCGGTGATGTGCTCTTGGCTGCCCTTTTTCTTAGGGACAGGGCGGACGGTGTACTTGGGGATCCCGTTGGCCTGGATTTCCTTGGAGATGATCAGGTCGATGCTGGTTAGATCCTTGTCGTAGTCCTCCATTTGGGAGATGTCGTCCAGCTCCTTCATGATCGTCTTTTGAGTGACGCTCCAGACCTGAACGTTGCCTGTCTCGTAATTGAAGACGGGGGCGCTGATGGCAAACTTGATGTCCGTTGTACCAGGACCTCCACGGCCTTCGCGGGCTTCAAAGTCGCCCATCTCAGCCGTCACATCCTCAGGGGTGGGCTGGTAGTCGAAGCGGAAGGGCTTGGACTGGGTGCCACTGGTGCCCCAGACCTCGTAATACTCAAGGGGCTGGTCGTTGAGGATCGTGATGCGGACCGAGCCCTTGTCTTGGAGTTTGCTCAGGTTTAGGTAACCGCCACCGCTTGACGAGGTGGTGATGGCAGCTGTTGCAGTCTTAGAAAGGAAGGCCATGATTGAGTGTTGTGGTTGCTCCAGCAGGTTTTGTCCTGCCGGTTGTGTCACAGTAGCACGGGGTTGCCGCCTTGGCTACCATACAAAAACACCCCAAGGGCGTTGGCCTCTGGGGTGTAGTTCCCAATGTTCTGTAGGAGTCTAACACTGTGTCTCAGAAGTCGCAAGAGTTGCTGGCGTTCGTTCACCAGCTGCCTCAAGGTGGTGCATATGCACCGATTTACGTCAAAGGGTCGCATTTGCACTCTGGTAAGGAAAGCAAGGGCAAGACGCCCCTGGAGAAATCGCACCATGTCGTGATGGGGCCTGGAGACGTTGCGCTCCAGATCGTTCGTAAGCCTGCGGTGTTCCAGGCAGTTGGCGTTTTTACTGGGGCTAGGAGCAATGGCCTTGTGATCCTGGACGTGGATCGCAACCTTGCCCGTTTGAAAAAGGGTTGGGGTAACACCTTGGATGGTGCTCCAGTCGTTACGTCTACTAAAGGCAACGCTGCCAAGTACCTGTTCCGTGTCCCAGAGGCTCTGTGGGGCCATGTGCGGGGCATTGGGTTGTCTGATACGGGCGCTGGCTACGAGGTGCTCTGGGGCCGTCAGGGGGTCATCTACGGGGCGTATCCGGGCTCCAGTGATGGAAAGGCTCCAGAGGGTCACTATCACTTTGAAGGGGATCTCACGGCTGTCCCAGAAGCACCTGAATGGTTGCTGGCTGAGATGCGTGATGCCTGTGGAAAAGGTGTTGTTGATGGCGGCTTTATCAAAAACCGTAAGGCCCTTGATTTCTCAGATCGGGATCCAGGTGAGGTTGCTGAGATCATCCAATCAGCTTTGAAGTTCATCCCAGGGCAGGGTGCTGGTAGCCGGGATCAGTGGGTGAAGGTGGGCATGGCGATCCACAGCGAGCTGCCCACTGATCTGGGCTTGACGTTGTGGTCTGCCTGGTCTGCTGAGGATCCCGAATTCAGTGATGAGTGGTCTGGTGGTTCCAACCCCTGCGAAGCCGTCTGGAAGAGCTTTAAGCGCGGTTCTGTGAGCCTTGGGACGCTCTTTTGGATGGCAGATCAGCAGATGCCTGGCCGGTTGTGGTTGTCCGAGGATCTGCGGAAGGTGGTTGCTGATGTTGAGGTGGATCGGGTGCAGCGGTTTCGTAATGCTGGTCTTTCGCACGTAGAAATCGTCAAGCGAGCTGAGGCAGCCATGAAACTGCCTAACCCGTCTGAAGTGCAGCACAAACTGCATGAAATTGCCCAGGAAGCTGGCTACCGCGAGGCAGCAGCTGTTGTGCGGCTGCTCATTGCCGATCAGGAGTTTCGTCGTGGATCCAATGGGGGCACCTTGCAAGAAATTTTTGCTACGGAAGAAACTCCGATTGAGTACTTGATTCCAGAGTTGTTACCTAAGCCTGGAACCGTGTTAATGCACGGTCGCGGTGGTTGCGGCAAAACCATGGCTGTGTTGACTCTGGCTCAGCACATTGCTAGGGGAACGCCTTTTTCTGTCCGAGGACAGGAGGTTCCAGTTGAACAAGGCACGGTGCTTTGGCTGAACGGGGACCAGAACAGTCGCCGTATTCGTAAGCAGTTTCAGGATTTGGACTTCACCTCTGAGGATCCTGTGATTGTGCGGAACAAAGTTTCGATGCTTTGGTATCCGTGGTTCATCCAACAGATCGAAGAGCACCAGCCCAAGCTCGTGGTGTGGGACTCGGTTACGGCCTGTATGCGGGGGTGTGCTTTTGACCAGAACAAGGCCGAGTATGCCGAGCCGATCTACTGGTACAGCGCTGAGAACGGGGAGAGTTTCCCCGCAACCACCATCGTCTTCATCCACCACGCATCCAAGACTGGCGACTTCAGGGGCACCTCAGCGCTCCAGGATGCCGTGGATGAGTCTTGGGGCATCCGACGCCCGGAGAAGGCCGAGCTGGAGCGTGTAGGGGCCTCTGCGCGGCTTATCACCATTGGCAAGAGCCGCGAGGGCAATGAGGGCAAGCAGCTGATCTTGCGCCAGAAGGAGGATCTGACTTTCTCGCTGCAGGATCTGCCTCCTGTGGATGGGGTCGATTCCGCCAGTCCTGCTTCGATCATTGATCGGGTGCTCCAACGCCTCCGTACCAAGGGCGTACCGATGACAAAAGGGGAGTTGAATGCCGACCCGTTACTGGGGGGCAGTGTCAGCGCCATTGCCAAGTCGCTCCAGCGCTTGGTTGATCGGGGATTGGTGGTTGCTGAGGGAGATCGTTCCAGCAAGAGGTACTTAGCAGTCCTCGCGCACAGGGGGGGAGGAGGTAGTACCTGTCCTAAAGAAGAAAAAACCAGTGCTGGAGCTGGATCTGAGGAAAGTGGTTGTCCCGTTTTGTCCGATTCTGTCTCAAGTTGTCCTGAACCTGCTCCTAGGACAGCAAAAGGACAGGTTGGGACAAAACGGGACAAACTAGGACAGGTGAATCCGGCAGATACCTTGCCCCGCAAGGGTTCTCAGAGTTTGGGACAGCAGGACAGTTCTATATTCACGCGAGAGGAATTCCCCGCACGTGACGAACGCACCCCTCAAGAGTTGGAGCAGCTGATCCAGGAGGCCACCAACTTCTGGGGCTAAGCTCCAGACACGGCAAAAGGAGGGGTGGGGAGCCCCTCCTAATGCGTCACCACACCAGTGGCCGCATTGCCCCGTTCACCTACGCCCGGAGCCTGCTCCGAAGATCCTATGCCTACGCACTCCAATCCTCACACACAAATTGTTCTAGATCAACAGGAAAAAACACCCGTGTATTCGTTACAGACTGCACAAGACCGTATAAATTCATATTTTCCTTTTGTAAAGGGTGCCGACAATCTGTATAAAACGTGGGGTCCGTGGGAACTACGCTGTGTAGAAGTTGACAGCAAAGAGGTTTACGAGTTGTACCACGAGGCTTGTTACTACTCAATCGATTTTGGTGAAATCAGCTGTATGGCAGATATTTTTGATTGGGTTCTTCACATGTCAGGTAAAAGTTCTAACGCTTTTGGAGAAGATCACATATACTTTTTAGGTAAAGCGTTTAAAGATATATTTGAATACTCGGGTATCAGAATTTCATCTAATGCTTTTGCAAAATCTGATAATGTATCAGGTGGAAAAATCGCTAAAAAGTATTTTCGTGCTATGAATAAATACCGCAATGTTTCAGTGTGTACACGACATAAAGTTCTGGAAAGAGACGGTTTTCGGTGCATGGACTGCGGGGCGTCACCTGCACTAGGAGCCGTTCTTGAGGTAGATCACACAATTCCAGTTTCCAAAGGTGGTAGTAACGAGTTACACAATTTAAGAACTTTATGCTCAGACTGTAACCGTGGGAAATCCGACCGCCTGGTGAACTACACCGAATTTACTGATGCCTAACCTCTACCTTGGACTGATGCGTGTAGCCAGCTGGCTACTTTTCCTCATGGCCAGTAAGTCCCAGCCCAAACCGCCCCGGCGTCCCACGCTGGGCTTTACCACGGGTCCGCTGCCCGATGAGATCCACTCCATCGTGCGGCTGACTTGGTACCGGGCTGGCCGCCCTGTGGAGGTGGATCAGTTCCAGATCGACGAGTGTGACGAGGCGGAGCACATCTTCCACTACACCGTGGGGCAGTGCCTACGCCAAGGTGCCGATGTCTGCGTCCTTACTGCCTACAGCCCCGAGCAGCTTGGGGTGCCCACAACATAACTTGCTCACCAAATCGCTGAGATGGACTGCGCTGCAAGCCTTTTCAGCGATCATGCTTGGGATTGTGTACTTTTACAACTGGCACACTTGCCAGCTTGCTGGTGCTGTGTAACACTACTGTGCAGGAGGCGGGAGCTTCCTGCCTCAATCCTCTACTACATAACATGACTACCCACACTGAAATTTCCAATGAGCACCTCAGCTCCTGGTACTTTGCCGTTCGCTACTCCTCCATCGTGTTTGAGCAGCGCATCGACGAGCTTGAGAAAGTTGGCCTCAACTGCACTTACGACCGCTACAACCTCCAAAAGCTCCAGGACATGGAGCAATTCCTAAAGATGTCCTGGGATGCCTGGATGGACAGCATGGAAGCCACCGCCATCACTAAGGAGGCAGTCAAGTGAATCCCGATGTCCTTGAAATCTATGACGTTATCTTTACTCCTGACAGCACATGCGTCGTGCAAGCTATTGTCGAAGATGCTGCCATCTCTAGTCCTCAGACCCAGGATGATCCAGAAGAGTATTGCCCTGCCCTGTGCAGAGGCTCCTTCTACTTTTCTGAAGAGGACGTAATTCCAGCTACCGACGATGGACTCAGACAACTTTTTGCCGAGCGCATCGACAACTGGGAACTGGTGGACACGTCGGATTGGGATGTCTAACGCCAGGGATCTTCGGAACTCGGACGACTACGACGACTGGGAATACGGTACCGAGCCAATTCCATCCGACACAAGCTGGGTCAGACCAACAACTCTTACCCAGCTTTTTCACAAGATCATTGCCAAGCTAGAACTTGCTGATACTGTGGATAGCCAGAAGCTAGCCAGGCTGGTGATCCAAGAAATCCTCAGCCTGCCAACTTCAACTCTGTTAGACCTTAAAGCCCAGGATCCAAGTTTCAATGACCCAAACGCCAACTAACGCTCCATTCTTCAGATCATTCTTGCTTGGCAAGACATTCTCACTGGAAAACATCAAAGACATCTCTGATGTGGATCTGGAGACGCTAAACATCGAAACACTTACTGCTCTAAATGATGCCCGCCATGAGTATTCCAATCTTGATGATCGTCAATCAAAAGAGGGAGGACAAATTTTCTACCGTATGAAAGTGGCAAGCTATTTTCAGTCTGCAATCCAGATCGAGAAGAATAGCCCTTAGCTGCTTCTCGTTAACGTACCAACCAACTTTTTTGACATGATCACTCTTCTTTCTGACCGCGAAGTGCATCAGCTCACATCTTATGTGACTGAAATTGCAACTGCCATGGACAACATCACTTTCATTATTGGTGGTGCTCAAACTGCTACATGGGAGCAACCCACAATCACTAAGTCGGTGCTGGCTCCGGCAGATACTGCTCCAGTCAAGTCTCAACCTAAGACTCGTAAGTCCAAACGCCATGCGAGGGCTTTACTGACTGTTAGCAAGGTGATGGAAATCAAACGGCGTCTTGCTGCTGGCGAAAAAGCTGGCGCGATCTGCCGCGATTACAAGGTACATGTAACTACCATCAACTCCATTAAATACGGCAAAACCTGGAACCACGTTCATCTCCAGCAAACTGCCGCATGATTCTCTGTGACACAGAGATCCGGGCCCTGTGCAAGCAGGGCCTTGTGACTCCCTACGATCCAGCTCTCGTCAATCCAGCTAGTCTCGATGTGAGACTCGGTTGTGATTTATTGGTTGAGGTGGCCGAATGGCCCACCATGATCCCCATTGACATCGGTGGTCACACGCAGGAGGAGCCTTTCTATCTACAGCCTCACGAATTTGTGCTGGCATGTACGGAAGAAACGTTCTTTTTGCCTACCAACATTGCTGGGCAATTTGCGCTTAAAAGTTCCAGAGCAAGATCAGGCATTGAGCATCTGATGGCTGGTTATTGCGATCCTGGCTGGAGTGGATCCAAACTTACGTTGGAGTTACAGAATGCACGTTCTATGCACCCTGTTGCTATTTGGCCTGGGATGCGTATTGGGCAGATTGTATTCCATCGCATGTCACAAACTCCAGCTCAAGATTATTCAGTTACTGGCCATTACAACTTTGACTCCACCGTTACCGCTTCCAAAACATGAACGACATTCAGGCAACACTTGATGAACGGGGATCACGTTACGGTGATTTCATGGGCCACGCAGAAATTACTTGCGAGCTAAAAGATATTATTGCTCTGTATGTAATCACACGCGAGAAAAAACTGGAGCATGATCAAATAGAAGCGTTAGATATGATTTGTCACAAAATTGGGCGGATACTTAATGGTGATCCAGACTATGCAGATTCGTGGCATGACATTGCTGGTTATGCACAACTTGTTGCTAACAGATTGAACAATGACTAACCAAGACCCAATCACCCCACCGCCTGAGCTGGTGCAGCAGTGGGCAGACATGTTGAGCCACCGATCAGACCATGCCGTGTTCAGCCTTGCCGCCCGCTGGGGTGCCGACCAGGAACTTGAGGCTTGTTGTAAGTGGCTTGAGTGCAACTACAACTATCCACAAGCGAATCCCCTCCGCATCGCCCGCCGCCCCAAGCCGCCGAGCTTAAAAGAGCAAGCGCTGGAAGCATTGGGCGCAGACGGATACTCCATGCTTGCTGGAAAAAAGCTTGAACCCGTTCAGCTAAAGATTATCCGCCGCGCACTGGAGGCATTGCCCAATGATTAACACTCGCATGATCCAAGCGTTTGCCGTTGGCTTTCTTTGTAGTCCACTCACCTGGATAGCAATTCATCACTTACTGAACTACAAACGATGACTAACCTCTCCCCCACCGCGCAGGCAGTGCTGAATGCTTACGGCGATTTTGAAGCTGCCAACGTCGATGCCATGGCCGCCGCTCTTCGCGCTGCTGCTGGTTATTTATTCCCGAATGACACTGCTCAACAGTGTTATGACCGCATCCTCGCCATTGCCGACGAGCTGGATGGATTGTCCTGATTGCAAGTCTGAAAATCGTAGATTACTGGAAAGTCGTTTAACTGTTCGCGGTAAACGACGTCGCCGCTTTGAGTGCCAAGTTTGTAAATATCGATGGACATTTTTTACAGATGAAGGTAAAGGACAGCCCTACAAAAATCGTTGGGATGCCAACGAAACTAGAAAATCCTTATGGCGCAGAGTTAGTCGTGAGGATGCTATAAAAATTATTACTTCTAAGTTGCCCCAACGTATCCTGGCTGAAACCTACGGGGTATCACGCCAGTCCATCTCGCTGATCCAGACGGGCTCTATGTACAAGGAGATCTACCAGGAGTTGTACCCGCCACGCACAGGTCCAATTACGTACTGCACTGACTGTTCCAGCTGGAATAAAGAGCAGTGTGGGTTTGGGTTTCCTGAGGCTGGTGGAGACTTTGCAACGGATTGTTGCGTTTTCACGCCCAGAGCCCTTGTAGATGTAGTACAGTAGTCGAGTTCGCCCCACACAGGCCACACCATGATCAATGACTTTGACCAAGCCTCCAAGCTTATAGCCGAGTTTCAACGCAAACTCGAAGTAGTCGTCAAGCGTGACGCCAGTCGTCACCTGATGGATGCCCACATGCCTCCTAGCCTTTTGATGCTGCTGGAGGATGAGCTGATGCCATTGCTCGCTGAGGCCATCAATGAAATTGAATACGATCCCACGCCCCAGTACAGCGAAGAGCCTGGTATCACCATGGCTGAGATGCACAGTGGTGCATGGATTCAACACCAAGCAATGCACTCTTAATCCATGAAATACCTAATGGGTGTCGAGCATATTGGCTCGATGCAGAATGCAACAACCATTGCATTTGATTGTGAAACAACTGGCCTCCAACCCACACCTGGGGGCCTACGACTGCTGCAGTTTGCAGCACTTGATAGGACACCAGTGATTGTTGATTGCTGGGATCTAGACGACGATGGCTGGAATGTGTTGCTGGATTTGTTCAACCAGCAGCGGTTTTGGTTGGCGCACAATGCTGCATTTGATATTGGCTGGCTCCAAGTACATGGGATCCACCCGGCTGGTACCATCCGTTGCACCATGCTGGCTAGTCGCATCCTGACCAATGGAATGCCCAACCTAAAACATGGTCTGGCCCATGTGGTCAAGCGGTACTTGAAGCTGGACGTCTCCAAGGAGCAGCAGAAGAGCAATTGGTCTGGTGATCTGACTCAAGAGCAACTGGAGTACGCCGCCTACGATGCTGATCTTTTGATTCAGCTGGATGGCCCCATCAACCAACGGATGGCGGAGGGCAATTTGCACAGGGCTTGGGATTTGGAATGCCGGGCGCTCCAGTCAATGGCTTTATTAAATCGAACGGGCCTTCCGTTTAATAAACAATTGCTTGATAAACTTATCGATGATCTTGATGATGACCACTTCGAAGCGGGAGAAGCTTTTATCGCTAACTTTGATGCTGCTCTACCTGACGATCATAAATTACCTAGAGATCCTGAACACAACACAATTCTTTATAAAAAAGAGGATGCTGAACGTCTTGGGACTAAGGAGTTTTTTAACTTAAACAGTCCCGTACAGCTGCTCAAAAAGTTCACTGCCTTACTAGGTGAGCCACCGATTGATCAGAAGTCTGGTAGACCCAGCTCTAGTAAGTTGGCGCTTCAGGAGTACATCGGAAACCACCCGGTTATTGCGGAATACTTGAAGTGGAAGCGACTTGAGAAGCGGCGCCAGATGGCTGAAACATTACTTAAAAATATTACGGATGATGGCTTTATCAAGGCTAGTTACATGCAACTTGGGGCTGATACGGGCCGCATGTCTTGCATGAGTCCCAACTTGCAGCAAATACCAAGAGACGTAAGGTTTCGGGCCTGCGTTCAGGCTCCAAAAGGATTCAAACTGGTGGTTGCGGACTACGCGCAGATGGAGTTAAGGCTGGCTGCAGCTGAGGCTAATGATGCGTTGATGATCCAGGCGTTCCAGGAGGGGACGGACTTACACACTCTTACTGCGATGCAGATCTATGGCGTTGATGAGGCCGATGTCACCAAGGACCAGCGACAAATTGCTAAGTCAGCAAACTTTGGTTTGCTGTATGGATCGGGAGCTAAAGGGTTGCGTAATTACGCCGCCGCAATGGGAATCCAAATGGATTTGGCTGAGGCTGCGGAAATCAGGGAGAAGTTCCACGCTGCTTACAAGGGGATCAGCAAGTGGCAGCGCGAAAATGCTCGGGCTGCTGATGCGTCTTCGGGCCTTGCACCCATCTACATTCGCCGCTCTGGGATGCGGAGGTTTCTACCTGGCGAGCACAACAAACTCACCACGCGCTGTAACACGCCGATTCAAGGTGCTGGCGCAGCTGTTCTCAAGCGGACCCTTGGCAAGCTGTGGGAACCGCTCCACGCAGATGGCGAGGACATCGTACGGCTAGCTGGCGTGGTACATGACGAGGTTTTGTGCCTTGTGCGAGAAGAACACGCCGAGCGGTGGGCCGGTATCTTGTCTTCTGTAATGGAAGAGTGCGAAGCTGAGTGGTTGGATGCCATACCCCCAGCAGCTGAAGCAAAGATTGGCAACTCCTGGGACGAGTGTAAGTAGCGGTATAGTGGTTGGGCTGCGGCGCTCTAACGCCCAGCCCCCGACCAACCGCACTACCGGCTGATGGATCAGAGTATAGAGCCTCGCTTTTGGGCCAAAGTCAATGTGGCTGGTACGCACCAGGTGCACATGCCTACTTGCTGCTGGGAGTGGCAAGGTGCCACAAATAACGATGGGTACGGACGCTTTCGGGTTAATGGAAAGCTTGAACGGGCACATGCATTATCGCTATCTTGGACACTTGGGTACATACCAAAGTATGTTATGCACCAATGCGACAATCCTGCATGTGTTAGACCTAGCCATTTACAAGAAGGTACTCACGGCCTGAATATGCAAGATGCGTATAAAAAACAGCGTCGGCCTAACTGTACTCCTAAGGGTATAAATCACTACAGCGCTCGTTTTACCGTAGAGCAAGTGCAGGATATACGAGCGCGGTATACCAAAGGAGAAACTCAAGCACACATCGGTGCTGACTACGGAGTATGTCAAGCTCACATTAGTCAGATTGTGCGGCGGAAAACCTACAGTTCTGTACCAGAGGCCAAAATCGGAGACTCATGGGACCAAGCGAAATGACGTATTACCAGGTATTACTGCGTCCCAAGCAGGGCGCTATCCATACCTACACAGTTCAAGCGGAGGATGCGTTCAAGGCTAGACAGCTGGCTTTGGCACGTTTTCCACAGGATACTATTGTCAAAATAATGACAGTCTCAAGTCAAGACTTGTGAGTCCCGCGCGGACGGGAAGGCAAATTATCCTCGCCTGGCTGTACGAGGAGATTCGGCAGGCTAAGACTGCGGATCTCCAGCGTATGGCCGGTTTTTTGGCTTGGGCTAGGGATATACGCAAGGGATGTACCAAGACTCGAAATACCAGTCGCAAGGCACAGCTTGGGGCATGGCGAAAAAAGGTGGATCAGGACCTCAGGTGGGGTGGCTAGTGTGGTACATTGTGATACTATGTAGCAGAGTAGACTGCAGGTTATGCCGCTTAAGCACGGACAGAAATTTTATTGCCAACTGCTGCTGGACAGAAATCGCTACGAGTTGGTGGAGCAGCTGGCTGTACGGGAAGGAAAGCGGGTAACCGCGTATTTGCGGGATATGGTCTACGCAGCACTGGAGAAGGCTGTTCCAGGCTCTGAGTACAGGGCTGCAGAAGCGGCGGATCATGCAGCATGGGCGGATTCAGTAAAAAGGCGGGTACAGGGAAGGATGCGTACCAAGCAACCTGAAACTGGCTCCTGATCTGCTAAACTACTACAGTACACACGATTTTATTGAACCTATGACTCGCTACATCATTGCTTGCGGTGACAAATATGTCGCTGCTTGCCAGCCCCAAACACGGATTATTAGCCTGACTTACTCCGAGGATGATGCGGGGTCGTGGCTTACCTACGAAAGAGCGGTTGAAGCGGCGCGAGCTGTTGCTGACTGGAATGGTGCTCCTGTTGCTATCCATGCTGTCGAAGAACCTGACTATCCCAGGAGCTGGACGTCCATTGGCCGTACAACAAAGTGACAAAACTTAACATTCCCGAAGGGGAAGATTACTTTGAGCTACTCGTGTGGTTGCCTGGTCGTGGTCCCTTTCGGGACATTTTTAAGGGGCAGACAGTACCTGAGGCAATCGAAGCAGCTAAATTGCAGCATGTAGGTTGTTTGGTGGAAATCCCACCGCTAGCCGCAAAATGCACTTCTCTTGTGCGGTCTGAAAACTATGGCCGCCCCACACCCCAACGTCGTCGTAAACAACGCAATGTCTGAACTACAGCCCTGGCAACATGTGGTAATTCAAGATGATCGCCAAGAGTATTTGGAATGGATCTACAAACTAGATGGACGTAATCAAAAGTCCCATCCAATGCATGGTTTATATACCGGACTGGAAGAACAGTACAAAAATATATTTGCTGTCTAAGCTGAATCGCGGTCCAGGCCATTGTTTTTAGCCAGATTATTTGCTGCTTCACGAATAGCCCAGGTTGACTTACAACGTTCCATGTGATGGAGCGTATTCAATAAAAGCGCTGCTTCGAGAAGACCATTCCAGTCCTTTTCGTCGTAGCGCTTCTTCAACATGTCGGCTGTACTGCGTTCACTCAGTTTAGCTTCTAGGCTTTGTTCAATTAAATTCATATAGGTCTGATGCGGAGAAACCAACCTGATTCAGGTCCATCAACGAGCCAGCGGGGTAGCCAGTTCTTACGAGAATACGCGACTCCAGCTCCGCCTTTGTTACTAACGTAACCGCCTTCAGTAAGGTTTGCCTCCCCATTCGGATCGTTCAGGAAAAAATGCGTGGGATTGTATCCGATTGCTACACTCCAGTGGCCTCCACCACTTGGATGGGCAACAGTTCCTCTATGGAGCCAACCAACGGGAGTTGGATAGCCCATATTAATCTCGCTCTCAAGATCGGCGGCAGTTCCATTCATAACAAAAGTTGCTCGTAATCCAAGTTCTTTTAGGGCTGCAACTTGTGCATGGACATCAGTAGTATCGCCGTATTTTTTACGGACTAAATTATAACTATCATCGTTGCCAATCTTACCCCAGTACCGGGCTACCATTGCACAACTAGAACTAAAGCATTCCCGGTAGCCAGTACCAGACTTATTATCAAGCTGATATTCATAGGCAACTAATAGTAGGTGTTGTTTGCTATTAGTTGGCTGATGTTGATCCATCAGTTGGATCAAGCGATTGGCATACTCAGGGTCAGTTGCATACCCATCTTTCTGAAGCCATTGGGCAGCTTCAGTTCTGGTTTGGGCATTGTTGCAGCCTTTCCAGGTTTTGTAATCTTTGTACCAGCGAGTTACGAGATAGCAAACGGCTGTCTGGATATCGGGAAAATCTAAAAAGTTGTCTCGAATTGTGATCCAGTTGCCGTTTACAAATTCTTGGGTTGTAGTTAAAGTACCATCGCCCTTAAGGCCAAAGAAATTGTTGCGGCCTGATACAATCTTGCCGCTAGATGATTCCAGAGTCCACTGAGCTGCTACAAGTTCAGGAAATTTTGCTCCTGCTATTCGAGCAGCTGCAGCAATTCCATCCCAGTCGTTACGAATTTCAATTTGCTTTTTGGTTTGGCTCCAGGTTTTGAACCATGCTTGGTCACGGCCCAGGATGTGAGGATTAGCCTTGTTGATAGCCTCCTCTAGTTCGGAAATGGCGGCCATCTGGTATGGAAGGCTGCGGTAAAACCGGACTACATCCAGCAGCCTGATTGCGTTGGGGTTACTCACGGGACCAAGGTGCATGGATGGACATGGGACCTCCTAGATCTAAAGAGGCGCCAGTTTGTTGTTCATGATCTATGGGTTCATTAACGACAATAGGTTTTGTGGTTAATGGCTGATCCGCAAGCCACTCTTTCTCAGCCAAAGTGATCTTGGCTGGAAGGAGGGTTTCAAATTGCTCTTGTCGTATGGCACGACGGATTGCAGCTGCCCCTATTTCGTTCAGCGCTTTTTTGGGCGGAGAAGTTCCAGAATTTGCAGTACCAATTGAATGATGCTATTTGCTTTGAGTTTGGGGTTCATGCCAATCAGCTCGGAAGCTGCAGCAATTACAACCCAAAAAGCGGCGTTATGGAGGATGTCCATTGGTATGGCGTTAACTTGTGTAAGTCTACAACTTGTAGTGGAGTTGTCCAGCGGCATCATGTTTTTTGGGCTACCGTTTGGGTAGCTACGACCTCGCGTGGACTACATCGACGAGGAACTTGGTTTTGTGAGTAAACGCCAGGCTAAAGCCAGGTTTAGAGATCAGATACTTAAGGGTTGGGATTACAGATGTGCATATTGTCGGGAATATCTAGGTAAATCTGGAACACTTGATCATGTGCGACCTAAATCAAAAGGTGGAGAAACTTCTACATCTAATCTTGTAGCTGCTTGTTTTAATTGTAATGTACGTAAAAGTTCCAGTCATTGGAAAGAGTGGTTTCGGATGCAGCATTTTTGGGAGCCGCACTTAGAAGATGCTATTTGCTACTGGCTTAGTCAATAAATCGGTTCCAGCCCATGCTTTCAGCATACATGTGAGCAAAGTATTCATCTTCGCAGTAACGACAAACGCCTCCTTTGCAAACTCGATAGTACAAATCTCCACGCTCATTTTCTAGTTGGTCAATGGTAAAACCTTGGCCGATGTCTGTGCTGTTAATGATTAGGCGTTCAGTCATACTTATTTAGCTAACTCCAGCTTGATAATACGGACATCATGATCCATAACCTTGTCTTCAACGTCACCAAGCTTTTTTTGGATTAACTGCTGGTTGCTAAGCACATCATCCAGTTTGGTTGGGACGGTGTAGCACAGGTAGAAAATACCAGCGCCAGCACTGCCAACAGCAAGGACGACGATGCCAGCCAAAGCTTCTTGACGGACGCCGCGCCAAAACCCCGGTTGTGATACAGGGGTTGACACGGCGGACGGTTAGGTGTCTTTATTTTACCAAATACCTAGGCTTCCTGGTAGATGAAGGTGACGTCCTCATACAACAAGGCGTCAGAATTCTCTGTCAAAATGTACTCTGTTGCAGTGCGTGTTCTTGCACCACCACTCAAGCTGGTCTTAAGGCTTGGGCGTAGTGAACCTTTAAGGCTGGTACGTAGATTTGCAGCCATTAGCTTGCGCCTATTGTTGTAGCAACAGAAGGGCTACCACCACTAATACTTACAAGACGTAGACGTGCATAGTTGATTGGGCAACCACTCAAGCAGTAACCAGTTGTACCATTAGTTAGAATTGTATAGTCAGCATTATCTTGGTTTAGGTTAAAGTAGTTAGTTCCATCCAAGCTGCCTTCAAATCTGACTACAACGTTAGTGCCAATCGAAGTAACTGTTACTTGATAGGTGATTGCTTGGGCGCCATAACTCAATCCATTTTCAGTAACGCCAGCTGCAGTAAGAGTGCTAAGCGTCGTAAACTGCTGTGATTGAATCCTGTCAGTTGCAGATGGCATGGTACTAAGCGCGTTGTGGTAATTCTATGGTATCAGCCTTCCAACAGCAGGATGTCCAGATCCTCTAGTGCAGTCACCCTAGCTTCCAGTGCGGCAAATTGAGCAGCGGTTGGCACCGTCGTCCACGTCGTTGCAAAATCAGCGCTTGAGGTTTTGGTCAATACCTGAGTGGTCGTACCACCAACCGGCAGACCAAGTGGTGCAGGGGTTTGGACAATGACTGTACCATTAACTTCTGTAACAACTACTGAGGTCATGCCGTGTAACCCTCGCTGATGTAAACGATGCCTTCTAGATAATACTCTTTGATATTGGATGGATTGGTGAGAAGCACGTCGTAAAATGCCTCATCAGGTAATGTTGCTGTTTGAACAGCGGTCAATGCAATACTGACTGATCCAACACTGCGGTTGGTGTAGGTAACGGTGAAATCGGCATATTTTGTGGTGCGGGTTTGATTCCACACCTGCGCTGCAACTGTCCAACTGGTCAGGTTGATTGGTGTACCACTGCCATCTTTAAATTGCAGCGCAATGTAGTAATCCGCCCGACGTTGCAGGCTGATGTTGTACGTGCCTGGTGCTACTGCCATAAGGTCAGTCTAGCCTTTACCCTGACCGCGATAACGCTTTTTTGCGCCATTACGACTGGTGCGGGCCAGCTTTGTATGTAGTGATGTACCTTGGCGTGTCTTTTTTGGTGGACCAGGCTGGTGGTCGATACGAGCAGCACCAGCCTTAGCGCGTACAGTCATGATTTACCAGGGGACGCCAGCAGCCTTGGTGGGATTGCGCTGTTCGTCGAGCTGTGCTTGCAAAGCAGCTTCCACTTCGGCAACTTTGTCAGCGCCAAGTGCTTCTTGCACCCATGACACCACTTCGGCCTCGGTGAGGTCAGCGAAGGGGATCAGGTTGTCGGGACGCTCAAAGCCGATTGAGCCGTAGGCACCTGCGGAATAGGTGTCATCCTTGGCATCCACGGTGTAGTGGGCGGTAAACACAAATCCGTCAGCGGTTTCACGCTCAAGCTGAGCGATCTTCCAGGTGGTGACGGTCACGGGTGCAGCGGTAGCCATGGGTTAGAAGGTGTTTGTGGAACTATAAGAATGATGCAACCAGTTTGTAATGGCCGGTTGTCCGCCATGTAGTGAAGGTGACTACGCGCTTTCAAGGGCAGTAACGCGGGCTCGGAGGGATTGAATTTCGGCAACAAGATCTGCAATTACTTCAGAAGTGCTTGCTTGCATTGCTTGGTAAATAGGTTCGCCTTGAGCATCTACAGCGTCTTTGGTGCCGCTTACGCTACCTGCATAGACCTCTTGAAATTCATGTGCCAAGAAACCACGACTATGTGAGCCATCAGCATTCCATGTGTACTCAACAGGGCGCAAAGAATCAATGCGTTGCCCGGCATCAGAAACAACTCCAGTTACTGTTTTTAAACGATAATCTGAAGTGGTGTTGTAAACGGTCGTAGAGGATACGCGTGTGATACTTCCATAAACAACGGCTGAGTCAGAAAAAGAAACATATGCAGCAGTTGCCGAAGGATTTATAACTCCGATTGTTGGCGATGCTGTTGATGCACTACTTTTGACAACACTAAATAGCCCATTACACGCAGCATAAACAGAAGTATCCCCTATTAATACATTACCTGCGCTATTAATCCTCATCCGCTCCGTAGGACTGGCCGCGCCGTCTGCCGTAACGGAGAACACTAGGCGGCCTGGCATATCGTTAGCGCCGGGGGTGCCGTCTACATAGGCTTCAATGCTGGCAGCCTCAACAAACTCTGAACCATCGTTCCCTTGAAAGCTTAATAAAGCAATTCGATCACCACTATTTACAATGCTATTTCCACCTATTGCTGTAGCTCTATTAGCTCCAAAAATGCATACGGGCCCAGGGTACGCAGTGGTTCCACCGGTATAAAGTCCTAAAGCGGCTTGTGGTTGCCCACTTCCTCCGGTGATTTCAACTTGAAAATGGCCGCCCTGAACGGTTCCGTTAAAGGTATTCGCACGCGCAGTAGACGTGCCAACTAAGAGCCTGCCACTTGAGTCCAGCCGTGCTCTTTCGGTGCCGCTTGGCCTAAATATGATGCTGGTGCCAGCAAGGTTTGTGGTGAGCAATCCATTGCCAGTGGGTAAGTCGTACCCAAGTTGCGTGAAATAGGAGTTTCCGAAACCGACATCTACGGAAATTTCTCCGCTGACGGCACTTGAGCTAAACCTTCCAAGAGATCCATTGGATGCAGATGATACCTGTAGTGGCGTTGCAGGCGAAGTAGTGCCAATCCCTACTCGCCCGTTGTTGTCAAGAGTCATGAACGTGGAAGTTAATCCAGAATTCATGAATACATGGCTATAGGCGCCGTAATAATTGTAATTACTTTGATCAATCCTTAGCCCAGCACCATTCGCGCCAACAACGTGAAAACTTGCAACTGGACTACTAGTCCCCAGACCTAACCTCCCGGAGCTGTCGATGCGCAGTCTTTCGCTGCCGCCCGTCGAGATCGCCAGTTGGTCGGTAGCAGGGGAGTAGATCGAAGGCTTATACGTTGCGCCCGTGCCAACCTGCACACCACCAGCCGTTGCGCTACCTGCAGGCAACACCACCGCACCCGTAAAGGTCTGGCCAGATACCTCAGCCTTACCGCTGTTCAGGTTGGTGAAGTTCGCATCTACCTCAGCGTGAGTGAGCGCCGAGCCTTTAGCTGCTCTGGTGGTAATGCTGCTCATGGCTCAAATACCTGCCTGAAAGTGGCTTGGATTGTATTGAAATTGTAGGCACGCAATGTCACTTGCCATTCTTCGCAGATGTATTTCCCAGCGCTACCGCGTGGTGGTGTCCAGTCAAATGATGTAACGCCTCCATTGGTTTCAAGGAAACTCAAGATTGCATCCCGTTCTGTGTTGGTGCGCTCGGAAAAAACAAGGCCCCATTCCTTTGGGTCGGCGTGCAAGGAGAACGTGATGCGTTGCTCGTAGCCGTCTCCGGCTTGAAACTTGCGTACCCGAGGCTTGCTGCTCTCGGTGGCTTCAAAGCTTGGAGTCCAGGTGAAGGTAGCCATTACGCGAGGATCCCCCCAGGGCGTTTGTGGTACACCAGCCGCTGGTCAACTACGGCGGCCAGATCACGCGCCAATGCGCCGCTCTTGCCCTGGTCCCCTTCGGCCTTGGTGCCCTTGGCATCCACGTTGATTGAGATATTGGTCGTTCCGCCTCCACCTGCAATGCCGAGCTTTCCGTTAGCGCCACGCTTGAGCGGCATGATTGCTTCTGGCCCAGCCTCGCCCATCAGCCCGTTTTGCATTGCGCCACCTTGGGCAAATTTGAACAACGTCGGGCGATTGACAATCCCACCATCAGCGAAAGGAACAATCCCATTGGCGCCATAGACGTTGCCGAGCGCGTTGCGCTTGTAGTTCAGCGCAGCGCCCCAGCTAATTCCCGTATCTCCAGCACCAGCAGAGTTGAAGTTCTTGCCTAGATCCACGCCACTACCGCCACCACCAAAGCCTCCCAAAACACTGCTGAAGATATTGGTCAAGATTTTGATCGCTGCCATGCGCAGGGCATCCGCAATCATCTGCGTTGCCATCTTGCTGAAGTAACTGGCAAGATCCTTAAAGAAACTGGCCAACGCTTGCTTGGCCGTCATTGCCCCAGAAATCATTCCCTCAAAACTATTGGCAAAGGCGTCGCCGATGGCGTTAGCTGCGCCAATGATTTGGTTGGCGGGATTCATTAAATCATTGAGCCGCTCTTTGATTTTGCTATATTCTTCATCTATCTTTTTTCTGTCCTCGCCTTGCAGCCCTGTACTAGGTGATGGCTTGTATTTGTATGTGTCTTTAGGATCTATCCCGGTTGGCTTCTTCCCGAAATCTGGGTTATCAATCCCAGCCTGGCGAAGCAGTTCCCTGGTTTGCTGCTCTAGGTATCCAAGGCGGGCTTTCTCTAGCTCGTTACGCTTGGCAGCTTGAATGTTGCTGATGATCTCTTGCTTTACCTGGCCGTCTTTGAGCTGCTTGGTATCTGCCAGTTTCACCGCAAAATCCTGCTCAATTCGCAATTTCTGCAGGGCGTATTCTGCTGCTGCTTTTTCTAGCGCGTTTGTGGTCTGAGTAACGGTCAGCTCAGCCTGAGAGATTGCCAGTGCTTTTTGGCTGGCCAACAGTTGCTTGGCTTGCTCTTCAGCAAGGCGTTTTGCTTCTGCTGCGGCTTTATCGGCACCTGCTTTCTTTCCGCTGCTACCGCTGCCGCCAGTTAGTCCAGGGATGTCTCCACCGCCACCGCCGCCATTCCCATTACCGTTGCCGTTTCCACTTTGCTTGGCGACAGGGCCCTTGCCCAACGCACCCAAATACACCTTTGCGGCATAGACACCAGGCACAACATTCAGCGCATCACCTACAGCGCTGGCGCCTTTGCTGAGCAATCCCCGAACCGGGGCAGGAATGCGCGACCACCAGCCAAAAACAATGGCTTGCATTTGAGCAAACTTTTGCTGCGCTGATTGCACCATCCTGCTAAAGCCACTTGAAAATCCCTGGGGGATTGAATTGGCAATATCTCTAATCCTGGCCTTGAACCAATTACCAGCATCTACTGCCGCTTTAAAGCCGTCTTTAGCAGTCTTGGCAATGTTATCCATTGCCGCCTTGAAATCGTTGGCGACAATTGACGCGACGTTATCAACCCAGTTCCTGAAGTCGGCGTTATTGGTGTAAAGCGCCGTACCTAGTGCTGTCAGGGCTGTAACTCCTGCCAATGCCCAGCCCCAGCCTGGGATGGCCATGATTGCCGCACTAAGGGCTGGAATCCCTTCCATGGCCGCTAGGGCAATCTGAACGCGCAGGGTTCCGACGGCTGCAGCGCCAGCGATGAACAGCGTGCTAGCCCCAGCGATCAACCCACTCAGCGGCCCCCAGGCAATGGCAAGCATGGCGGCGCTCACCGCCAGTCCCTTGACGGGTCCAGGTAACGAGTTAAATGCACTCACGCCAGCCGTCACTGCACTGGTCACCGCATCCAAAGCAGGCAGCAAAGCGATCAGCAGATCAGCGCCCAGTGCGCCCACCTTCCCGCTGAGCATGGCGAGTTTGTCGCTATAGGCGTCTGCCTTCTGCGCAAAGGCTGTGGTCATTTTGACCGACAGTTTGTCGATTGCAGCGCCGCCCATGTTGAGCAGCGGAATCATTTCGGCGCCTGTCTTGGCACCAAACAGCGCCATGGCAAGTGCTGATTTTTTAGCGCCACCTTCCATCTTGCTGAACTTGTCAGCAATCTCCAGGGTCACCGCGTCAGCCTTCTTCAATCTGCCGCTGGCATCAGTAGCGGAAATCCCCAGAGTTTTCAACGCATCAGCAGCTTTGCCCTTGCCAGTAGTGGCCGCCTCATACATGCCTTTATTGAGCTTGTTCAAGCTCTTGGCTACCGCGTCAATATCTGTTCCGCTGGTGGCTGCTGCCTTCTTAAATCGGGCCAGAGACTCAACACTGACGCCGGTTTTTTGCGCCATGTCATAGAGCTTGTCGCCGGCATCCAACGCGCCCTTGGCCAGACCCACCAGCCCCGCCACGCTTGCCAATGGGGCCAGAGCACCCAATGCACCGGATAGCCCAGCAGACGCGCCAGATAGCCCGCGCATCGCGCCCGTCACACCCTTAGCCGCACCTTCAACAGACCGCAGTCCACGGTTTAGTTCAACAATTTTGTTGGCGCCATCTACCTGGGCGCGAATCTTCAGAAGTGCATCCAT
>Ga0209500_10001085_pt1 | contig 21377 bp, 13 predicted proteins | sample S_140212_EF_Meta_FD_187323 | JGI IMG/M metagenome (GOLD analysis project Ga0209500, IMG submission 187323) | Freshwater microbial communities from Lake Simoncouche, Canada to study carbon cycling - S_140212_EF_MetaG (SPAdes) (version 2) | ecosystem: Environmental > Aquatic > Freshwater > Lake ... | reverse complement strand
CGTCTCCAAGAAAGTCGGCTTACCCGGCTTCTCCAGTGCGTCGGCTTCTTGCACGATCGAAGCTGAACTGGATGGCTCGCTGCTCCAAGACCACGAAGGCTTCCAGATCGTCGTAAAGCGGGCCTACAAGAGTTGCGAGCAGGCCGTCCAAGACCAGATCGCTAGGCTGACCAATGACGGCAAGCCCAACAGCCAGCACGCCCATCAGGAAGTTATCGAAGTCAGAACGAGCCCCAGCGTGAACGGCCTGGCTCACTTGAGTAACGCCCGGGCCACAAGTAAGAACGGTGCCGGTGCCAGTATGGGCTCCGATCAGAATCAGCCAGTCACTCTTTTCTCGGGCAGCCTCCAACCTCGCCCCGCCACTCTTTCACAAGTACGGGCTATTCGGGCGATTGCTGCACGCCGAAAGATCGACCTCGTGGCAGTACTCCAAGAAAGATTCGGCATGCAGACTCCGAACGAGTTGGGGATCAGGCAGGCCAGTGTGCTCATCGACGAACTCAAAGGCGAAAGCCCGGCCGAAGCAGAACTCGGAAGCAGCCCAGTCGGTAATGGGGCCTGTGCAGTTCATGGCGGTGCTCAATGATTGCCAGACTAGCTATGGGAGCAGTTTCTGAAATGAGCGTGCCAGCTAGCGTGAGCGTGAACCCAGTGAGCGTGAACCCAGTGAGCGTGAACCCAGCCAATCAAGCCGCCCAGAACCTCATTGGCCGGCCCTATCTTTCGTGGTCGGCTGTTTCGACGTTTATGCAGTGCCCCCTTAAATTCAAGTTCCGATATCTAGAGAGCCTGCCGGAAGAAACCCTGTCTTCGAGCCTCTTATTTGGCTCAGGGATACACCAGGCCCTCGAGGAGTTCTTTCGGGCAGAACTCGCAGGCGGGCCAAAACCCACGCTCGAAAAGCTTGTCTATATATATAGAAGCACGTGGCTGCCGGCTGACCCCGAGGCAGTATCTTTAGGCGGCTCAGATACCCGGGAATCGCTGGACAGGCTTGCTGTAAAAGTCCTGCGGGCGTTTTTAGCAAGCGATTCTGCTGGGCTTCTGGGCCATGTGCTGGGAGTCGAGGAAGAAATTTCGGGCCGCCGTTCGAGCAGACCAAGCCCGAGGAATAGGGGCACGAGCAGCCGGTACCAGTATGCCACTACTATTATCCCGAGCCCATAGGCGATCTGCAGGGCCCCCATCCACGCAAACACCCCGATGATCGTGTGTTTGTTCGCGGTAAGGTCCAGACCGACAATCATTCCGGCACCACCATCGGGCAGGCAGTAGTGCACGCAGCCGGTACCGAATTCCAGCAGGCCGTAGAGCCCGAGGAACCAAACGCTGGCCAGAGAGCCCCTGTAGAGATGGTTCGTACTGGGCGGGAGTAGGCTCATTCGTGCTCGCCTTCCACATGCGCCTCGCCGTCTGGGTCTATGTCTACGTGTAGGGTCATCGGGTGGCAGCAGACAGGGCAGTCTTCGACGTAGTCTTGGTGCGAGCCCCCGGAGATATCCACTGGTACGACGATCTCTTCGCCGCAGGAGTCACAAATAAAAGTAGCTTCGAGATGAACGGCTGGTTTTCTGCGGGGGCGTTTGGGGCGTTTCTTGGCCATGGCACCCAGAAGTGTAGCCCGTCGCCCTGTGCAGGTTGGGCTAAAGCCCGGTGCCTGTTTCGGGGGCGGCTTTGATATCTTTGAAGGATAGCCCGGTCAACGGCACTTCGGAGGCTGTGAATGTCGATACCGGCCAGTTCTTTCTTTCCGCGTAGCATTGAATGCCCTCCTTTAGATGTGACACTGACAGAATCTCTCTCTGGGAGTGGTGCCGTTGAAGGGGGGCAGGCCAATCAAAAAGCAGCGAGCATTGTCACGAAGAGCGTCCCTTCCGGGGAGGCCATCGTTGAAGAATTGAACGACGAGTACTTCGTCATTATCGCAGCAAGAACGTGCCCACAAGGACAGTCCAACCATCTTCTCATGCTGTTCCATTGCTCATGGCGCGGGCTGCTCCGTGTGTACCTTCCAAGCCCACAATTGCTTCTGTGCGGTGCCGTTATCGCCGAGATGGAACACGGCAGCCCCAGCGAACTTGAACTTGAATTTGTCGAACGGCGCGGCCTTCATCTTCTGCACGAAATCAAGAGAGCCGACGCCCACCGTGACATGCGGGTTAAAGTTCTTGCCGCTGCGCTCAGGAATAAAAGCGTTGACATATTTGAGCGTGGGTTCGTTGATGCCCGGATGCTCGGGCGTGGTCACGTACGCAGCCGCAGTGCCATCGGGCTCGGTGTAGGGTTCGACGACTTCAATAATCGCCTGCTGCAGCCGCAACAGCTGGGGCGTCGGATGAATGACGATGCCGGCCAGGCCCATGTTGTCGAAATTGAGGTAGTAGTAGCCGGTTGCTTCCAGTTCCCAACCAGCTGGCTGCTCGCGATTCAAAACCCTTTCCACCTCAGTATAAACCGCGTCGAGATCATTGGTGCGGACATAACTCTGGAGGAGCGTGATGTGTGGATGATGCGTCGCGTCGAGCGCAAATCCCTGCGGGTTACTCTCGCGAAGCCGCGCGTTGGCTGCTTTCGCGAGCTCGATCATCGTCGGGTCGGGTAGAAGCAGCACATCAATGGCTGTGAGCTCATTGATCGCTGGTTCTGACGCGATGGACGGATTGGCCAGTGTCACAAGCACCGCAACCAAAAGCAGCGCCGCGAGACTGATTCGGAGTGGGCAATTGTGCATAGTAATTCCTGCAACTCTGCCGCCTTGCCTATGCACGACGGACTGCTTGTCAGATTAAAAAGTGCCGGCTAAAAACTGTTTCGAGTGTGCACTGCTCACACCTGTGGGTTCCACGGTATCATAATCCCGCCCGGTAAGAAAATTCTGAGTTGCGAATTTGCGGTGGAAATTAGGGAGCATTAGTGATTGGTGACATCGGACGATGAGTTCTTGATCAGTCGTTCGTCGTGTCAAGCGGGTCACGGCGATCTTGGCGAGCCAGTTTGCGATTTACACGACAGTCGGCGCGGACGAGTTCTGAATGGCTGTGGGAGCGAATAGGAATCGGCGGATCCACGCGGCTCACCGCGGGTACAAATGGATCGACCATTTTGTTGGTCTTGTGTATCCTGTTCCCGAATACACTTGATGGACAAACGGGGCCGTTGATCAGTAAATCACTGACTTCGATGGCCCGCGTTTCAGTCTGCCAAAGTTGAAATACGCCATAAAGCATTTTTATCAAGCGACTTGCGTCATCGAAAAAGACGTGTGCTTTTTCAGGTAGTTATGAAGAGAGTCCCTTCCGGGGAGGGTACTGGATAGGGAATTCAATTCGCTCGACGCACAAGAATAGCCCGGTCAACGGCACTTCTGGCAAGCGTTGGACGGTTGACGAGTTGCCGAGTGGGTGAAGGTTGAGGCCATTCACGGCACGTCGGGCTGTGCCGTCAAAGCTTCTCCCCAAACTGCCACTGGGCGAGCAGGTTTTCACCGTCGTTACAGCCCGTCCCCGAATCCATTCAGCAGGCGGAGCCTTTCAGAGGCTGTGAATATCGATACCGGGCAGTTCTTTCTTTCCGCGTGGCATTGAATGCCCTCCTTTGGTTTTGACACTGACAGAATCTCTCTCTGGAAGTGGTGCCATTTAAGGGAGGGCAGGTCACATTCGGAAGAAAGCGGCGTAAAAGTTAACGTGCATCCAAGCTTGTCTTGTTATGTGCCGCATTAGATATCTTTGAGATTCGGGGCAGGCACCAGGCAGGCGGCAGCATAAGAATAAGAGCGTGTCTAAAAATGGGAGCAGAAAGGCAGCCGGATGTCTGGTCGCCGCAGGAAAGGGCACAGAAGTAGAAACTCCGCACCGACTTAGCCCATGGGTTTCGCCTAGGCGATTCGTGTCGTGTCGTGTCGTGTCGTGGCCAGATGCCGCTCGTTGAAGTCGTGCACTGCCGCAGGATCGGCACCTGGTTCACCACCTCCCGCCCGTCGTAAAAGATCGCTTTGCGGTGCTCATCGATCGTCAGCAGCGACCTTGACGATGCCAACGCCGTAGCACCCTCAAAAACAGGAGGTTTTCGTGTGAGAAAAGTACACGGAGGACTTTTTCACGGGCAGCTGGGCGAGCCGGGATGGGGCAGACGCGGGTTCAGTGGACGGCGACCGCATCGCCACGACAAATACTGCCGGGGGAAATGACTCGCGCATAAACGCCGACGCTGGGCAAGGACCGGCCGGCGAACGGCACGTGAACGCTGTTGCGCACTATGGCATTCCGAAAAATGCCTGGGTCCTTGGGTAGGTCTCCTTGGGCGAGCGTTGTCATCACGCAGCGGGGGCACGGATCGCTGATGTGGAGCCGTACGCTCTCCCCGATAGTGAGGATTTTTCCGATCCAGTCGTTCTCGACAAACCCTCTGAGGCCTGCCGTATCGACCACTATGTTGGGGCGAAAGCGCCGAACCTCGAAACGTCCTTCTGGATAGCATGCCCGCAGGCTATCGAGCGTTGCGGTACTCACAATATGGACCGTGGCGTAATCGAAAAATGAGCCGGGCGGTGCATCACCAGCCATGGCTTCGGCTGTGATCTCATTGCTGCCGCCCGCGTGCTCAGGCCAATACTGCTCTAAAAATGCCTTTTCCGGGGCGGCCTGTTTCAGCGTCACCGAACGCGCCAGCGATTTCGACAACTGGTCGTCGATGTCGGCGTCGTCGCTTCGCAGCACACGGCCGTCGGGCAGCGCAATCGAAGTTGGCGGCAGAGCTCCCTCGGTGGGCGGTGTGGTATAGGCAGCGCGATACGCAAACAACTCCGGCCACTTGTTGGGATTCTTGGCACTGACCACCTTGCCGGTTTCGTGATCCACCAAGGCGTGCGCGCGATCGCCGAGCAGACCACGAGTGGTGACCTGGGAAGCATTGAGCTCCTCGCCCAGCATGGACTTGACTGGATATCTCCAAACGGTCGCGACGGTTCCCATGCACGTTGCACTCATGCTTCCTGTTCCTCGCTTCAGTTCGGCGGCGCACGGGCTGTGGCCCTGCTCCGTCTTTGAGGAGACCCTCTATGACTTCAGGCAGAACTGCCCAGGCCGATCATTTCGGAAGAGAAAAGGATAGCCCTGTCAACGGCCCTTCCACAAGCGTCGAACCCGCGATGAACGATCGACCAGGTAAACACGAGGCATTTCTTGTCTTCCCAAGCCAAGATCGACGTATCATAAATTGCTCCAAACCACCCCTGCACGAGCGAATTTTCACCGTCGGCGTAGCCCTTCGCCGAGCCCGCCCAACGCGAGGCTGGTTGCGGCGCTCACAATAAGTGGATGTCGATCTCGGGCAGCTCGTCGGGGGAGGCCTGCATGACATCGCAGTCGTCGTGCACCTGCACGAGTTCGCCCCAGTGGTCGGCGGGCCGCGAGCGGGCGAGACGGGTGGAGGTTCGAGCGGCTCGCCAAGATGTGTAAGAATCTTACGGACGGGCTCTGGCTCAGTGATGAACGCGATGAGCCAGATGTCGCCGCCACACGCTGGGCACTCGAGCGGAAACTCCTCCCCCCCGGGCCATGAGTTTCGCCCACGCAATCCGTGAGGTGTCGTGTGAGCGGGGGCTTTTGATTCGAGTCGTAGCCGCCGACGGTGCCGCGACCGCCGGCCGCATGCCCACCGGTCACAGCCTCGCGCCGCTTGCCGATGTTCCCGATGGCCAGCGCCGTGACGGCGGGCCTGAGCTTGTGATTCGGCGCAAACACCCAGTGGTAGCGATGCCGGTGCTTGCGCGGCGGCGGCACGAGATCGGCGAGCCGGTCGAGGAACTCAAAGGGCGAGAGTTCGACGACGCCGTTCGCCCCAGGCCGCGTGGACTTTCGCGACTGGCCCTGGCCGACCCAGGAACGTCATCGATTCCATCGCTGTAGTCGGCAGTAGGAAGAGCGTTGGCAAAATGCGGAAGTGTTGAAAAGTTAATTTGACTTGCTCGGCAACTTTGGCAGTAACCAACTCAGGAAAGTTGATTCTGAGCGGCTTTGTATTAAAACGCGGCCTGGTCCGGTGAGACGGCAGACCAATCCTTCGCCGCCGAGAATGGTGGACTTCCAGGTGCCTGAGCCTTGCACTGCGAATTGCACAGTTGAATCAAAACCAACGATGTGTCCGGTGTCCACCACATAAGACTGTCCCGCGGTCAAATTCCGCTCCTCAATGGCCCCGTAGCTGCACGCAAGCGTCTGACCTTGTCCACTGATTTTCAGCAACACCAGACCATCGCCACCAAAGAAGCTCTTGGCACCACCCCAGCGAGCATCCATGACAACGCCCATTTCGCTCGCGACGTAGGCGCCGCTGCGCAGCAGAAATTCATGCCCGCTGATGCGCAGAGTGATCATGTCACCTGGCATGGTTGGCGCGAGCGTGATCTCTCCGCCTTGCGGCGGAGCTTTCCAAGTGTTCTGAAAGAAACTCTCTCCGGCTACCATGCGTTTGAGTCCACCGAAGAGACCACCTTGCGCCTTGGTCTCGGTAGCGAGCCCGTCGCTATGACTGACCATCGCACCAGGCTCTACCTTAATTTCCTCGTTACTCCCGAGTTTCACTACGGCAAGCGAAAACGCGGGCTGATGTCGGATTGTAATTTCCATGTTGTTCTTCTTTATGGAGTAGGTGTTCGTAGCAGACAGCATCACGAAGTCGATCAAAAATAGTCATTTTTATTTCAACAATCAACGTTGAAAACCGAAACTGGAATGTGCATGTGTCATGTGTTTCGGTGACTGAGATCGAAGAAGACTGAAAGGATAGACCGGTCAACGGCAATGCTTGCGAATTTGTTGAATAACGCGGGCTTGCGGTTGGCATTCGACATTCTGAGGGCCATCCGGCATGAACCGGCAATGAGAACGGCAGGAGGTATTCATGGTCGCGGCGCTTGACGCGTGACGCGATGCCGACGGTGGCTCCGCAAGCGTGCAGCGGGTGTGCCTCTACGAGAGCCGGATCGCCCGCGAGTGAGCGGAGCACGACCGGCTACACGCGGCACCGCTCCGCGGGTGATCGTAGCGCCTTGGCGTCAGGCGTTTCGTCGCCGCGAGAGCAACCACATGCCCGCCGCGGCGATGCCGACGGCGAGATGCGTGGACGGTTCGGGCACGGCGGTGATGGTGGCGCCATGCAGGCCGTTATCGACGTTGCCGCCCTCTTGGGCGTTGTAGCCGGAGTAGCCGGAGATGAAGCCCGTCGAGCTGTCTTTGGTCGCGCTATTATTGAGCGACCACTTCACCGTGGCCGTGCTCTCACTGGCGATGCCGATCATGTAGACCGTGTTTGGCGATAGGCCCCAGTTGAGGTTGGTGAACTCGTAGAATGTGTACAGAGTGTCGCTCAGGATCGAGTTGCTGAAGGTGGCGTCCGCAAGCGAACTGCCGGTCTCGAAGTAGCTGCTCGGCGTGCCCGTAGCCGCGTGGAGGTTGAGGGTGAAGTCGGCGATGCTAAGAGCGTTGCGGTTGATCTCGAGAGACGCCGACGTCAGGAGCGTGTTGGTGCCGGAGTTGAAAGACTGGCCGATGTAGACGTTGGCGTTATTCTTCGAACCAACGGTGGTGGCGCCGGTGGTGTTCACCTCATAGACGGTGCCAGCGGAGGCGACGGTCGCGGCGAGGATGAGGGCGACGGTGGCGAATAGTTTTTCAACAGCAAGGCGGGGCGTGATTTCCATGCCCAAGGATAGCCCGGTCAACGGCACTTCCGCAACCGTTCGACCCGCGATGAGCGATCGACAATGTGAACTCGAGAACCCGAGGCATTTCTTCGCTCCTCAAGCCCAGATGAACGTAGGATAAATTGCTCCAAACCACCTCTGTGCGAGCAGTTTTTCACGCTCAACGCAGCTCTTCCCCGAGTCCGGCTTGCGGGTGGCGGATCACGGCGGCCCTCAAAGCGAGTGGATGTCGATCGCGGGCAGTAAAGTCGGGCGAGATCTGAACGATCTCTACGTCGTCATGCGCTTCCGCAAGCTCGGCGGAGTCGGTGGGCGGTCCGTGGGCTGGCAAAGCGAAACGGGAAGCACGCAATCATTCCTTCAAGCCCTGTCCCCTTGCCCAAGACTGCGATTCAACGTCCAGCCTCGCGTGCTTGATCCCCTCGAGGCTGTGTTGGCACTCTTGGATAACCTCGTTGAGAACCCGCTCGCCAGCATCTAAATCCGTATGCCTGACCCCGTCGGCGTATCCCGGGTCGAACTCGTAGCTCTGTGGCATCTTCCGTGCGGCTTTTTCCAATTTGTCGAGGAACTCTAAGTATGGTGAATCAAATACTTTCTTTGGCCGGCCCGAGAGGTATTGCGAATCTCCAGACGACATGCGGCGTATCTTCGCAATGGCAGCTAGCAATTCTCGGCCTGCGGGATCTTTAAATGAACCTGGGTTTGACATGGTCATCCTCCTTGATGCGTTGAGTGTGCCGGGCTTTCTTTTAGGCCACGGCGGAAATCTGGACTTTCTGGCATTTCACGTGTTGGCTGACGTGGAAAACTGTGGCCTTTCGTGACGGTTTCTGTATCGAGCCAGCCCCTATTGTAGCGCACCATGGTGTCCGTTCTGGCATCATTTCCGTCACCGGTGCCACGAATCTGTAAAGAACCACGGGCTAGATAACGTGTGTTGTAAAATGCATCACCGCCAAAAATGTACCCAAAAAATCGAGGCTTCATGGAAGGCTGAAAAAGCACATTTCAACCAACGTTTACTCCCTCTTCTCACGCCGTCTGGGTCACTGAGGCCTCGCTACCCAACTGCCCGGTCTCTTCTTCTATTGGTGTCGCAGCCTTGAGCACGACGGCCGGCACCTGACACGCAGCCATGGCCGGGGCCTGCGTATGCATGAACTCGAGGATACCCGTCTGCACACCCTCTGGCAGGCTTTCGAACCACTCCAGCCACCCGTAGGCCGTCGAGCGTGGCACCTTGAAGAACCTTGCCAGAGCCACGCCACCATAGTCAGACCGGACATGTAGATAGACGGCCAAGATTCTACGCTGGTTTTTCATGACCACCTTTTGGATCGTGGCGTCATCTGGCTTGGCGAAGTGGGCGAGCCGGCACTTCAGTTGGCGTTCGAGAATCTCCGCCTCCACTGCCACGCGTTCCCGTTCGCGGCCATACAACTCGATCAGGGGCCGGAGTGTCTTGCGGCTGGGGTCTTGGGCGAACGCGAGCACAACAGACAGGAACTTGGTTTGCCAGTCGATGTTTTCCAACCAGTAGCCCATGTTCGCCAGCTCAAATGCTTCATGGAGAAGAACGCCTCGGGAGTGGGCCGTGCATAGGAGCTCGGACAGCCGGCGAGTATTGTCCGCAAGAAATTGGTGGCACTGCACGAACTGCTGCTGGAGGGCTCTGACATCGTGGAGGATCTCTTCATGGCCGGTAGAGGGCATGGCTTGGCTCCGTGGTGGTGGTGGTGTGGCCGGTGATTTCGATACTCATATTTTTACAAAGCAGTGTTGCGCGCTAGAGGGATCGCTAGGCTTGGTGGGTGAAAAACCGTCCTGCCAATAACCCAGCTGCCCGTGTGCAACCCAACCCGCATGGGACCGATCGGTTGGCTGCGGTGCTCTGCCACGAATGGGCGCATGCGTTGGCGTGGAACTACTTGCTCGACCGGCTCTCTGAGATGCCGGGGATCGATCCGGTGAAATTCAATCGAGCCAGCCATGACGAGGCTTGGGGCTGCGCCTATTCGCAGGTCTGGCGGGCGTAACTGGGGGTCATCTGGAGGGGGTAAGAGAGTTGCGGCGATCGTTGTTTCGCCTGGTCGGGAGGCATGACTTGCCAGACAGTCCCGAGGTTACTGCGGGCATGATGACTACAACCCACCCGCGGATCACGATCGAGCCAGGAAAGTCCGGCGGAAAGCCCTGCATTCGGGGCATGCGCATCCGCGTATCCGACGTCCTCGAACTCCTCGCCAACGGGGCCTCAATCGAGGAAATCCTGGCGGACTATCCCTGTCTCGAGCGGGACGACATCCTCGCCGCCATCGCCTACGCCGCCCAGCAGACGAACCATGTCGTCGTTGAGGTCGCATGAGGTTTCTGGTCGACAACCAGTTGCCTCCTTTCTTGGCCCGTTGGCTCCGCGACCGCGGACATGACGCAGGGCGGTTCCTGTGGGTGTGGCTGGGGAACTGCCGAAACGACGCCTTGATTGCGGCATTCTCGTCGTCCTTCGACACGATCGTCGCCGCCTTCGACTCCGGGCAATCTGTCGTCGAAGTGATCTGAAAGCGGACTGCGATGCAGGCGGCCTCCCTTTGGTTGTGACACTGACAGAATTTCTCTCTGAAAGCGGGGCCGCTAGAAAGAGGGGGCGGTCAACTGGGTGCAACCGGTGCGGAGTTTGCCGATGGCAGACTGATGCCGACGGCATTCTGGGCGATGACTTTGATCACATACGCCGTGCCGTTGGTCAGACCCGTGACGGTGCATGAAGTCGCTGTGATTGGTGAGCTTGGCTTATACCGCGTCCATGAAGCACCATTGTTGCTCGAATACTTCACAATATATTGGATGATATTCGAGCCGCCGTCACTCGCAGGGGCAACCCACGTTACTCCCAGGCTTGTGTTGCCGCTTGTGGCCACGACCGATGTCGGACTATCTGGAACGGTGGCAGGTGTGGCCGGTGCGGAGTTTGCCGATGGCAGACTGATGCCAACGGCATTCTGGGCGATGACTTTGATCACATACGCCGTGCCGTTGGTCAGACCCGTGACGGTGCATGAAGTCGCTGTGATTGGTGAGCTTGGCTTATACCGCGTCCATGAAGCACCATTGTTGCTCGAATACTTCACAATATATTGGATGATATTCGAGCCGCCGTCACTCGCAGGGGCAACCCACGTTACGCCCAGACTTGTGTTGCCGCTTGTGGCCACGACCGATGTTGGACTATCTGGCACAGTGACAGCAGGTGTGGCCGGTGCGGAGTTTGCCGATGGCAGACTGATGCCGACGGCATTCTGGGCGATGACTTTGATCACGTACGCCGTGCCGTTGGTCAGACCCGTCACGGTGCATGAAGTCGCTGTGATTGGCGAGCTTGGCATATACCGCGTCCATGCAGCACCATTGTTGCTCGAATACTTCACAATATATTCGATGATATTCGAGCCGCCGTTATTCGCAGGGGCAACCCACGTTACGCCCAAGCTTGTGTTGCGGCTTGTGGCCACGACCGATGTTGGACTATCTGGCACGGTGGCAATGTTGGCCACTTGCACCGGACTGCCGCTACTAATCGTATTTGTCGTTACCACTGCAGTCAGGCTGCCAAGAGATGGAGTGGTATTAAGGGTTACTATCAACTGGGTGGCAGTTGCGCTGGTAACGGTACCCGTGCCGCTGCTTAAGGTAACCGTGTTATTGGCAGCGATGGTATCAAATCCAGTGCCATCAATGGTCAGAGTGGTAGCGGTGACTAGCAGATCACTGGTGTTTACGGTTACCGATGGCACAACAGTAGCAGTCTGCCCAGTGAAGGCAATGCTATTTAAAAGTACGCTGACGCTGGAGACATTAGAAACATTATTTGCAGTGATAATGTCGAGTCTGCCATCGCCGTTCACATCGCCCAAGTTCACGCCGCGTGGATGACTTCCCGTCGCGAAGGCGGATTGAGCAACAAAAGTGCCATTACCATTACCCAACAGCACACTCGTTGTGTCGCGTGAAAGGTTCGCGGTGGCGATGTCGAGCCTGCCATCGCCATTCACATCGCCCAAGGTCACGGAGTATGGACTACCGTCCGTGGCGAAGGTCGCTTGAGCTGCAAAAGTGCCATCGCCCCCACCCAACAGAACGCTGACGTTGTTGGAGCTGGAGCCATAATTCGCGGCGATAATGTCGAGATTACCATCGCCATTCACATCGCCCACAGTCACGGAATTTGGATAAGATCCCACACCGAAGCTAGATTGAGGTTCAAAAGTGCCATCGCCCTTGCCCAGGAGCACGCTCGCACTATTGCCGTAATAATTCGCGGTGATGATGTCGAGCCTGCCATCGCCGTTTACGTCACCCAAGGCCACGCTGCGTGGATTGGCTCCCGTGTAGAACGTAGATGCTGCTGCAAAAGTGCCGTCGCCATTGCTCAAGAGCACGCTCGCGCTGCTGGAACCATAATTCCCGGTGACGATATCGGGTCTGCCATCGCCGTTCACATCGCCCAAAGCCACGCCGCGTGGATTCAGTCCACTCGATCCTGTGGTGAACGTTTGCTGGCTTTGGAAAGTGCCATTGCCATTGCCCAGGAGCACGCTCACGTTGCTGTCACTACGATTCGCGGTGACGATGTCGAGTTTGCCATCGCCGTTCACATCGCCCAAGGTCACGGAGTACGGACCGCTACCCGTCGCAAAGCTGGCTGGAGCCCCAAAGGTGCCATTGCCGTTCCCTAACGTAACTATGACGCTGGCGCCATTCGAACCCCTGTTCGTGGTGATGATGTCGAGTTTACCATCGCCGTTCACATCGCCCGAGGTTACGGCGCGGAGATACGTAGAAGACCCCGTGGAAAAGGCTTGCTGGGGCGAGAACGAAGCAGTAGGGGCACTCCCACCGGTGCCCAAGAGCACGCTGGCGTTATCAGAGTTGTAATTCGCAGCAACGATATCAAGTCTGCCATCGCCGTTCACATCGCCCAAGGTCGCAGATCGTGAATTCGTTCCCGTGGCGAAGGTGGCTGCAGATTGAAAGGTGCCATTGCCATTGCCCAAGAGCACGCTGGCATTAGTGGACCCGAAATTCGCGGTCATAATGTCGAGCCTGCCATCGCCGTTCACATCGCCCAAGGTCACGGAGCGGGGATTCGTTCCCGCGTCGCGAGTTGATTGGCTTTGAAAGGTGCCATTGCCATTGCCCAAGAGCACGGCAATGACGGTGTTCGTATTTGCCGTTACGATGTCAAGCTTTCCATCGCCGTTCAAATCGCCCAAGGCCACGGCGAATTGATTACCACCTGCTGAGAAAAATTGGGACCCTTGGAAGGTGCCATCGCCATTGCCCAGAAGCACGCTGACGCCGTTAGCGCTCCTATTCGCGGTCACGATATCAAGTTTACCATCGCCATTCACATCGCCTAAGGTCACAGCGTATGCCCCACCCGCATTTTGCGCGCCGAATGTACCTTGAGTTGCAAAGGTCCCATCGCCGGTGCCCAGGAGCACGCTGACGTTACTGGAACCTTGATTGGCGGTGATGATATCGAGTGTTCCATCGCCGTTCACATCGCCCAAGGCCACGGAGCGTGGACTCGTTCCCGTGGCGAAGGTGGCCTGAGCTGCAAAGGTTCCATCGCCATTGCCCAAGAGCACGCTGGCGTTATTAGAACCTTTATTTGCGGTAATGATGTCGAGTGACCCGTCACCGTTCACATCGCCGAGCCTTACGGCGAATGGCTGAGTGCCCGTGGCGAAGGTTTGCTGGCCTTGGAAGGTGCCATCGCCATTACCCAAGAGCACGCTAACGTTAGCGGAGTTGAAATCTGCGGTGATCATGTCGAGCTTACCATCGCCATTCACATCGCCCAAGGTCACGGAGGCGGGCTTGGATCCCGTGGCGAAGGTGGCTTGCGTTGCAAACGAAGGCAAGGCGGTAATGGTCGCCAAGTTTGCGAGGCTCAGACCAAGGGTGCCGGTACCAGTGATACCGGTAACATTTACGGTGTAGTTTGCCCCCGAACCAGTTACGGAGGAGATAGTTCCGTTGGCAACGGTTCCGGTTGCAATTAAAGTGAAGTCAGTAGCATCCACCCCGGTAACCGGTTGATTGAAAGTAACTGTGAACGCAGCCGAAGTGGTGACGGTACCTCCAGGTGCGTTGATGGATAAGGCATGCGGAAATGCCGGCGAGAAAGGAACAGCGGGCGCAAGAAAAGCACCAGCAGTATAATTAAACACTGTATTCGCTGAAGTTGAATTAGTTCCATTGATATCAGTTACTAAAACATTTGCAGCTCCAAAGGTGCCAGGAGGTGTGACTGCTGTAATCTTTTGTCCGTTCACCACGGTAAAACTGGTTGCAGCATTGCCGCCAATAGTGACTGCAGTTACGTTGCTTAAAGCGAGACCGCTAATAGTGATGGTTGTCCCACCTGCTGTAGGACCGGCGGCAGGGGATATACTTGTTATCCTTGGTACTTCAACAATGTTGGCTACCGGCACTTCGTTACCGCTGCTAATCCCATTCGTGGTTACCACTGCACCCAAGGTGCCAGGAGTTGGAGCGGTATTAAAGGTTACTGTAAGCTGGGTTGCAGTTGCGCTGGTGACGGTGCCTGTACCGCTGCTTAAGCTCACCGTGTTATTGGCTGCGATCGTATCAAAACCTGCGCCTGTAATGGTGAGCGTGGTGGCGTTGATCGCCAGATTGCTTGTGCTCGGAGTTACGGTAGGTACGTAATTGTACAATGCGTTGGCTGTATTGGTGCCGCTCACCGTGGTCACTTCAATACTGACAGCACCCGCAGTGTGAGCAGGGGTGGTTGTGGTAATGCTTGTTGAGCTAACCACGGTAAAATTGACAACATTGCCACCGATAGTGACAGCAGTTGCGGTGGCCAAGTCGGTGCCTGTGATGGTAATGCTGGTGCCACCTGCGGCAGATCCGGCAGAAGGCGAAACGCTCGTAACAGTGGGTGCTGGTGGAACATATTCAAAGGCACCAATACTGGGTGCGGTAGAAGAGCGGGTAACGCCGCGTTGATCCAAACCATTTACAGGGGCTGCATTACTGATGGTTGCATCGCCCGTTGCAATGGCAACACTACCAATCAGCAGCGCTAGAGTTTGGGTTGGGCCACCGTTATTTGCCAGGGAGCCAAGGTTTATTTCTGCGGAAGTGTTGGTCGTAGCCCAAGAAAAAGTTCCTTGGGATACAAGGTTGTTGGCTGCAGTCGAAGGGGAAGTAAGGTTCACGGTGGCATTGTTTGCGCCGTTGTAATCTCCACCACTGGTGCTATTAGCAATAATGGTGTTGGCAATGTTGAGGGTTGTGCGGTTGTAGATGCCGCCTCCGTTGGTGGTTGCCGAATTGCCTGAGAGGGTGGAATTGGTGACGGTGACGGTACCGTTGAAGATGCCGATGCCGCCGCCTAAACCACTCGCAGAATTGCCAGAGAGTGTGGAATTAGTGACGGCAGCGGTGCCGCCGTTGATGCCGATGCCGCCGCCATAGTATGCCGAATTGCCAGAGATTGTGGAATTGGTGACGGTAAGTGTGCCATTGCTGCCGTTCCAGATGCCGCCGCCATAGAATGCCGCATTACCAGAGATTGTGGAATTGGAAACGGAAAGGGTGCCGTTGTTCCAGATGCCGCCACCGTTATTGCTGTTGCCTGCAGAATTTCCAGAGATAATGGAATTGGAGACGTTGAGGCTGCCAGAGTTATTAAAGCCGCCGCCGTTGCCTGAGGGATTTGCCCCGGAAACAGTCACGCCAGAGATGGTTAAATCACCACCAGTATCGATGGCGAAAATACTAAAGTTGCCTTGGTTGGCATCAATGGTAAGCAAGGAATCGCCAAGGCCATTGATGGTTACAGTGCCTGCGGTGCCTGCACCAACAGTGCTGCTGGCATCAACGATGTTTGGTAATGCTGCGGCCAAGGTAATCGTGTAGGAACTGGACCCAGTTAAGCTAAAGCTGATTTGATCATTACCTGCGGTGTTGTTGGCATCGTCAATAGCCTGCCTTAAAGAGCCCGCGCCTGTATCTGCAGTGTTGGTAACTTGAATTCCATAGGAATAGGCACCGATATCAGAGGTGGTGCGATTAATACCGCGTTGATCCAAACCATTAACAGGGGCTGCCTTACTAATGGTTGTATCGCCCGCTGCAATGGCAACACTACCAGTCAGCAGCGCTAGAGTTTGGGTTGGGCCACCGTTATTTGCTAAGGAACCTAGGTTGATTTCTGAGGAAGTTTTTGTGGTGGCCCAAGCACTTACAAGTAATCCTGTTTGGGTAACGAGGTTGTTTGCTGCAGTTGCAGAACCAATAAGATTTACAGTGCCACTGCCAGCGTAATCACCACCGCTGGTGCTATTGGCGATGATGGTGTTGGCAATGTTGAGGGTAGAACCGGTGAAGTTGTATATGCCACCGCCGGGTTGAATTGCGGAATTGCCCGAGAGGGTGGAACTGGAGATCGTGCCAACGCCTCTGTTGTAAATGGCGCCACCTCGGCCAACACCTTGTATAGCAGAATTTCCCGATAGGGTGGAATTGTTCAAGGAGAAAGTACCACCAAAGTTTTCTATACCACCTCCAAAGGTAGCAGAATTGTCAAAGAAGGTGGAATTACAAATAGTAAGGCTGCTTCCGTTTGAAATTCCGCCACCACTATATGCGGTATTGCCCGAAAGTGTAGAGTTTAAAATGTTGAGGGCACCCTCATTTCGTATGCCTCCACCGCTTCCTTGGCCATTGCCATCGTTCGCAATATTGGCAGAAAGCTTAGAATTGGAGATGGTAAGGGTCCCCCGGGTTAAAATACCACCGCCATAAGATGCGGAGTTACCCGAAATTTCAGAATTGGAAATATTAAGGACACCACTACTATTATTGTAGATGCCGCCGCCGCTTTGTGTTGCCGAATTGCCTGAGATGGTCGAATCGGAAACGGTGAGGGTGCCAGAGTTCCAGATGCCACCACCAAAAGATGCAGAATTGCCGGAGAGGGTGGAGCTGGAAACGGCGAGGGTGCCTTGGTTATTAAAGGCGCCGCCACTAACAGAAGAAGCATTTGCCCCGGATACTTTCACGCCTGAAATAGACAGATCGCCACCAGTATCGATGGCGAAAATACTAAAGTTGCCTTGGTTGGCATCAATGGTAAGCAAGGAATCGCCAAGGCCATTGATGATTACAGTGCCTGCGGTGCCTGCACCAACAGTGCTGCTGGCATCAACGATGTTTGGTAATGCTGCGGCCAAGGTAATCGTGTAGGAACTGGAACCAGTTAAGCTAAAGCTGATTTGATCATTACCTGCGGTGTTGTTGGCATCGTCAATAGCCTGCCTTAATGAACCGGCGCCTGTATTTGCAGTGGTAGTAACTTGAATACCATAGGAATAGGCACCGATATCAGACGTGGTGCGATTGATACCGCGTTGATCCAAACCATTAACAGGGGCTGCATTACTGATGGTTGCATCACCAGTTGCAATTGCAGGGCTCCCAGCACCGAGTGCCATGGTTTCGGTGGATCCACCGTTGTTTTGTAGGGGTCCAAGAAGGGGATCACCGAAAATGTTTCCCGAACCTGTCGGTGTGCTAGAGGCGTCTGTTATAGATCCATCTTCGACAAGGTTGTTGAGATTAGTGCCGATGGTGCCGTTTCCAGCGTAATCACCACCGCTGGTGCTGTTGGCGATAATGGTGTTGGCAATGTTGAGGGTGCTGTTGCCAAAAAAGCCGCCGGAGTTGTAGATGCCGCCGCCACTGGATGCAGAATTGCCCGAGAGGGTGCAATTGGTGACGGTGAGCGTGCCGTTTTGGATGTGAATAGCGCCGCCGACGCCACTGGATGCAGAATTCCCCGAGAGGGTGGAATTGGAGAGTGCGACGGTGCCGCTGGAGATCAAGATGGCGCCGCCGCCATTACCGGTTGAATTATTGCCAGAGAGGGTGGAATTGGTGATGGTGAGGGTGCCGCTGCCGAGGAGAATGGCGCCGCCGTTGGGTGCAGAACTCCCGGAAATTGTGGAATTGTTGATTGTGAGGGTGCCGTGGTTGCGGATACCTCCGCCACCAAAGCCCGCATTATTGCCAGAGAGGGTGGAATTGGTAACGGTGAGGGTGCCGTAGTTCGCGATGCCGCCGCCGCTGCCGGTTGCAGTATTACCTGAGATTGTGGAATTGTTAACCGTCAGGATGCCATTGTTAAAGAAGCCGGCACCATAACCAGTATTTGCCCCGGTTACGGTAACGCCAGAGATGGTTAAATCAGCGCCAGTATCGATGCCGAAAATACTGAAGTTGCCTTGGTTGCCATCAATCGTAAGCGAAGAAGCCCCAGGCCCCGTGATGGTTAGCGAACCTGCGCCTGAAGTTGCTGCGATAGCTGGAAGCGCAGCGGACCCAAGAGTAATTGTGTTAGCGCCATTGGTAAACAGCGAGGCAGCGAAAACAATGTCATCGTTGGCACTGGTCGCGTTGGCATCGATAATCGCCTGTCTTAGTGAACCCGCACCAAAATCTGCAGTGGTTGTAACCGTATTGATCGACAGCATCTGCCGGGGCTCGAGCGACTCAAGCGAAATCTGCTGGGCTGGCCGCCTTGAGCGACGGCGGCGATTCGAAACTCCGCGAGGATAGAAAACGTCCGAAATCGTTTTGCGAAATGCCCTTCGAAATGCTGCAGCGGACCAGCTGGATGGCGGCATCGACATTGGAAAATCCTTCGCTCAGTTGAGGGGTGTTTGAACGGAAAGAAAACGAAAACTCCGGGAGTCTAGCGCGGTCGTGCGGAGAGGCAAGGAATCGGCGTGGCAACTGAGGCCCATTTTTAAAATAAGAACCATTTCGCTGCATGTCAAGAAAAAAGCACAGCAGGAATCCAAAGCACTTTAAGGAACCAGAGCATCTGTTTTTGTGGCTGTTTTAGACTTTTCGAGTCTAATTTCAATCGCAAACGAACCGCATTGGGGCAGAGGCAATCGGACAAACGCCTCAAGATAGAGGCACGCTTCTGTTATGACAATAGAGCAAAGTCTCTGAGATATGTGTGCCAAGTGTTTGGTTGGCTCTCTTTTTTCGCACCTGCTGGCGCGCAAACCCAGAAGGGGGCAATACCGGCCGATTCTCGAGTCAGTGCCGCTTGCGGGAACTGACCCCGGTGGCTGAATCGAGGTTTGACCTGCCCTCCCGCACACGGCACCACTTCCAGAGAGAGATTCCCCGCCTGGAGGCGCCTTGGGCGACCCGCTCAAGCCATGCCCGCACCCGGCTTGGCCGGGAACTCTCGCGAGAGTCGCTGCGGATGTGATCCGGCGAACCCTTGCAGATGAACAGGTCACTGGCGCCGCTCGAGAACGTCCTCGCTCGTCAGCCTCTTAGCGACGTCGATCGCTAGGCATTCACGGCTGGTCTATTGGAGGGCAAAACTCTAAAAACTGGCGTCATTCCGCCATTCATGGGGGCAGGTCACTCATTCCGGAATTTGTCAATAAACTTCTTGCAATCTAAGATTTATTAAATGAGCAATGCAACAACCACTCCAATGACATCTAACGAAGAACCTTGGCTAGAAGTAATATCATCGCGCAATTTCAGCAATTGGCTTGCCCTCGAAAACATCAGCCTTGCATTTTCCACCTATCAGGCAGGAAAAGTTTTTCTTCTTGGAAGAAAACAAGATGGGCAAATCTCTGTATTCGAACGAACGTTACAGCGATGCATGGGGCTTTGTTCTACCGATAATGGCTTTTGGCTTAGTTCCACCTATCAAGTATGGCGTTTTGAAAACGCTTTGCTGCCTAGCCAAATGCACAATGATCATGACAAACTCTACATACCTCGGGTTGGGTACACAACAGGCGATCTTGATGTACACGACATTGTGGTCGAAGATTCCGGACGGGTTGTTTTTGTAAACACCATGTTCGGATGCCTTGCTACTTTCAGCCATCAACACAGTTTTACCCCCCTGTGGAAACCTTCCTTCCTGAGTAAGATCACCCCAGAAGACCGATGCCATCTTAATGGCTTAGCTTTGGAAGATGGAAAATGCAAATATGTTACAGTGGTCAGCAAATCGGATGTGGTGGACGGATGGAGAAATCGGAGGCATGATGGCGGATGTGTGCTAGAAGTTCCAAGTGGTGAAACAATTGTTTCGGGCCTTTCTATGCCACATTCCCCTAGAGTTTATCGGGGCGAACTTTATGTACATAACTCGGGCACGGGGTTTTTTGGAAAGGTCGATCGTAAAAAAGGTGTTTTTGAACCCATCACGTTCTGCCCAGGTTATCTTCGCGGCATGGCTTTTTCAGGAAACTGCGCAATTGTAGGCCTCTCTGGACCACGCAAAGATAAGACGTTTAGCGGCCTTCAATTGGATGCTGAACTCCTTCAACGGGATGCAGAAGCTTGGTGTGGACTGCAAGTCATAGAACTTTCTTCCGGCAATGTCATCGAATGGGTCCGGCTTAATGGCATGGTGACGGAGCTCTATGATGTTGCAATCTTAAAAGATGTAATCCGCCCTATGGTTCTTGGCTTCAAAACCACAGAAATTGCCCAACTGGTAAGCATGGATGAAGGGCAGTCGCTTTAATTCCCCCGCTGTTGATAATTGCCGGAAGAGAAAACACAGTAAACAATAATTGGGAAACAAATTGTGTCGAAGGCTAGCCCGGCCAATGGCACTTCCACAAGCGTTGGAACGGCGGCGGTGGCTAGTTGTTGATTGCGTACCTTTCAGGGAGTGGTGCCGCTAGAAGGGGTTCAGGCAGTTCAAGGCCGGACGCGGCCGGCGAACCAGAGGCTCGTGAGCGTCACTGCGACGGCGAGGATGCCGACGGTTCCAAAATGAAGCAGGGGTTCGCCGGCACCCCCCTCCAAGATCAGCCCACCACATACGGTGCCGAGGCCGCTGGCGATGTGCTGCACCGACGAATTGACCGACATGAAGCCCCCGCGCCGTCGGGGCTCAATGCTGGCGGTGATCAGTGATATGGAAGACACCAACCGCCCTGCGTTGCTCGCCATCATCAAGCTTGCCACCGGGGCCGCCACGGCAAGCCCCACAGACGGAAGGTGAGTGACCACGAGCGTCATCACGGCCGCCAGCAACACCACGCAACGAAACACGGGCAGGGCACCATAGCGATCGATGAGCCGGCCCACGAGCGGCGTGCTCACGAGCATGAGTAAGCCCCCGGCCACGAAGACGACGGGCAACTGAGCCTCCGTGACACCCGCATTGCTCACGTAGGAGGCGCTGATATAGGGAATCACGGAAAATGCGCCGAACATCAGGATGGCGGTGAGGGCCAAGGCAGGCCGATGGGAGGGATACGTGAGCGTGTCCAGCAACTGGGCCAAGGGACGGCGTTGCGTCCCGCCCAGGTGGCCGGTCAGCGGCGGCATCGTCCACGCGGCCATGCCCAACAGCGGCACGCCCAGCGCCGCGAGCACGAGGAACGGCACTCCCCAGTCGTAGCGGTTGCCCAGCACTATGCCAATGGGCACGCCCACTACCGACGCCACAGCGAACGCCGACATCAGCAAGCCGGTCGCCCGGCCCCGCCGCTCCTCGGGAAACACGTCCGCCACGATGGCGTACGACAAACCACTCAACACTCCGCCAAACGCGCCGGTCAGGCAT
>Ga0209500_10001084_pt1 | contig 21380 bp, 20 predicted proteins | sample S_140212_EF_Meta_FD_187323 | JGI IMG/M metagenome (GOLD analysis project Ga0209500, IMG submission 187323) | Freshwater microbial communities from Lake Simoncouche, Canada to study carbon cycling - S_140212_EF_MetaG (SPAdes) (version 2) | ecosystem: Environmental > Aquatic > Freshwater > Lake ... | reverse complement strand
GCAGCCCTATTGATGACAGCCACTTTATTTTTTACGATGGCGGGAAGTTGGTTATTCAATCGATTGGGTGCGTTGTTTATCTCTCAACTGCAATTCGATCGCAAGATTACTGACAAAGCCGAACTCTTACCTGCCATCTTTGCACAATCGGTTTTGGATGGTATGTTGTTGATATTACCCATCATGTTTTTTTTGTATTTGGTGGCTATTTTGTCAACAGGTATGTCGGGCGGTTTTATTTTTTCTCTCAAATTAATTCTTCCTAATTTTGGCAAACTCAATCCATTGAGTGGATTGCAGCGCATGTTTGGCCTTAAAGCCATCATCGAATTGGTTAAATCTATTGTTAAAGTTATCGTGATTGGTGGCATCTTGTGGTTGGCAGTCACCAATCACATTGAAGATTTGGTCACACTCAACAGAATGGATCTGGGTACAGCCCTCAAACACGCAGGTGAGATGATTGTTGACGCTTGCTTTTGGATGAGTATGGGGTTAGTGGTGATTGCCGTTGCAGATGTTCCGATTCAACGCTATCAAGTGCATCAAAAACTCAAAATGTCTCGCCAAGAGGTCAAAGACGAGATGAAAGACTCTGAAGGTCGTCCAGAAGTCAAAGCGCAAATCAGACGTCGTCAGCGTGAGATGGCCAACAACAAAATGATGGCCAAGGTTAAAGACGCCGATGTCGTCATCACCAATCCACAGCACTTTGCAGTAGCTTTGAGTTATGACCCGTCAGCGGATGGTGCGCCAACCCTTATTGCCAAAGGTACCGACGAATTGGCCAGACAAATCAGAGAACTCGCAGAAAAAGAAAAAATATATATTTTTGAAGCGCCAGAGCTTGCACGCGCACTGTATTTCACAACCAAACTGGAGCAACACATCCCAGAGGCTCTCTATCATGGGGTCGCGCAAGTCATTGCGTATGTGTTTAGTTTGAATCAAAAGTATTCTGGTCAGGACGGTATGGATAAGCCACATCCCAAAATACCCGACAATATGCGTTATGACGAAAACGGTTTTTTATTTCAATGAAAGCCCTCTTAAGCACTTATGAATGATTTTTACCAAAGCCCTGCTGACAAAATGCGATTTGAGATATTGCTCAAGTCATTGCGCGAGGGCAATCTCAACTTATCGATTTTGGGAGACGATGAAGCGGCCTTGTCCTACTATGGCAAGCGTATTTTTCAGGATCTGCGAGAACAGGGCGAAGAGAATGTAGAGTTGTGGACATCCGCCGACTCCGAAAAATTAGTCGAGCGTTTCAATGAAATATTGTCGCAACTCTCACTAAATGAAGCACAAGACAAATCAACGCCCCCCGCGCCCAAGCGCTACATGATTTTTCCTGATACCAATTCGATTGAAGACTTTGAAATTCAATTGTTAGCCAGATTGGTAAACGGTTTTCCTGCGAGCAACATCAATGTGATTTTGTTGGTCAATCGCAATGACATCTATCAAAAAAAACTGAGTGCTTTTGGTAAAAATTTACTGCAATGGATATTGGAATCAGAAAATCCACCAGAAGCAAATAACGACAAGCAGACTATGCGCGATGAATGGCCCGCCGCAAAAGAAAATAAACAGCAAGGCTCTGACAAACCCTTTGCGGGCAAAACAGAAGTCTTCGCCGCCAAGTTACAGGCTGCTTCTGATATGGAGCAAAAAAACACTGATGATTTAATGAATGAAGTTCCTAAAAATTCCAACGCTGATGTGTCAGGTGATGAATTGGCTGCGAGTTGGGCGCAAGAAAAAAAATCAGGTCCTCAATCGCGTATTGCCATTGGTTTATTGGGGGTTGTTTTATTGACAGTAGGACTTTTTTGTTTTCTGTATTGGGATCGAGTGAATCAAGAGTTTGATTCTTTGCAATCTTATTTGTCTGGAAAATCAAATAAAGCAGTTGTATCTGCTGAACCTGCAACAACTGCATCCACTTTGGGTATGTCGTCTTCCACGTCTGCTGTTGTCAAGCCACCTGAATCTATTAACCCCGAAAAAGAAGAGTTGGTATTGCCAAACAAAGAAGAGTCCAATGCGGTTGTGGCAAAAAATGAAGCTAAGCCCGAAGTAAATTTTCAGCCCAAACCAGAGTCTAAGGTCGAGCCAACCAAACCAGAACCCAATCCAGAACCCAAGATCGAGCAAAAAGCCGAGCCACCCAAATCCAAGCCAGCTAAAAAAACTGCAGATATTTCTGAAGATAAAAAATGGGTCAATCAACTGTCCGATAGCAATTGGGTCTTGCAACACGCTGCATTAGAAACCTTGGAAGAGGCCAAGGCTTTTCAGCAAGCCTCATCAAACTATAAAGATGCAAAAATACTTTTTTCTCCTAGAAAAGGAAAAAAAATGTATTACATCGTCTTAACAGGGCCTTTTGAGTCTCGGCAAGCAGCTCAAACCGTGATGCAATCTAATCCTGCTTTGTCCAAAGCTTGGATGCGAAGCGGTAAATCCCTCAAAAATCAATTTCAAGAATAAGAAACGTTCGTTCAAGCCTAGCATTTTCGTGTCGAATCCTTAAACGAGGACATTTGCATGAGTGAACAAATTATTAGAAATACTTCTGAGCACATGGTGCATATACCAGAGGGCTCGAATAATGCAGAATCCAAAAAGTCCTATTTGAATATTCAAGACATTAATAAGAAAGATGAAGAGAAGGTAGTAGGCGAAGAGGGTAATGCCTTTAAAGATCGAATCGTTCATGTGGATTCTTCGGACTTGCCTGAACCCAATTTCATTCATCCAGGGGCTGATCAGCAAATCACCGATGGCAATCTCACTGCGTCAAATCAAGCAATTCATGACAAAGTAGCTCATTTGCCTGATTCTTCCTCGGTTGAAAATCACAAACTGCACTTGGCTGATTCCTCTTCAATTCATGATCACAATGCCCATCTGCAGGACGCATCTTCTATTGAAGATCACAAGGCTCATTTACCGACCGATGACATCGGTCAAGAAAATCATGCGTATATCGGTGGTACTTCAGCGTTGAATGACAATGTGCAGCATTTGGAAGGATCGGGCGCCCAGCATGACAATGTTCAGCACATGGAAGTATCGGGCGTCCATGATCGCTTCGTTCATGAAGCAAAACAAAACCTGCACGATCACGTAGCAACCGAGCATTCAAGCTCACTAGGCTACCACCATAAGGAGCACCTAGAGGCAGAACTCAATACGCATCACCAAGAGCATTTAACGCACGCTGAATTAAAAGATCGTGTTATAGAAGTGGAGGGTGAGCGCCCACTAACAGACCGTAAGGAACCTGTTTTTGATACTTCCATCGCCGACGATCACCGTGAAACCATTCCTGATGATCCGCACGAACTCAAAGAGCCCGCTTTGGATATGTCCCTAACAAATGGGGCATCCCAAGCCACTCCTTCGGAAGATGTCGAGCCAACTAACAACGCCATATTGCACCGAAATCCCATTCCGCATGCCACTCAATCGACCGCCAAGCCTCAAGGTTCTAATCCTGCTGTCGAAGAATTAGATGAAGACCTTAAGCGTCGGATGGCTGCTTTGCAAAAACAAGTAGCCCAAATCAATGAAAAGCTCAATCTATTGGCTTGAGCTTTAAAGGAACCATATGGCTGACGAAAAAGAAAACCCAGAAGTCAAAACCGGCGATGAAAATGCCGTCTCGCCTGATTTGACATCGGCTTCCGATGAAAGTCAAAAGAGCGAACGTGAAGCATCGGTTGAGCCTATGTTTGAGGAGGCGTCAAACTCTGAGCCTGAGTCAGGCAATGAGAATCAATCTTCAAAAGATATAGAAGAACTCACCTCTGTCGTATTAAGTTCTGCCGAAGTTTCAACCCGCTCTGCTGCCGTTGCCGCTGATGTGACGCGTGAATTGCGACAAACCATGAAACAAATTCGTGACGATCATAAAAGCAATGTGTTGCAGTCGCGCGTGATGTTGTTTGGTATGTTGGCCTTTTTGTTAATTGCATTAGGAACATTTTTTGCCATCGCAACGCGCATGCAACAAAATATTCGTCAACTCGACGCCATTGCATTGGCAGTGGGCAAGCGAGTTGTTGAGCTTGATGCAACGGTGGGCACATTTGTAAACACCAGCAACGCTTTTGCAGAGTTGGGCGATAAGCTTGAAGCGGTTGACGCACAACAAGACAAAATCGATCACAAATTTGAAGAGATCAATAAAACTTTGGCTGGTGCTGCGACCAAAACTTCTGACACAACCATGGATGCCATTAAAGCAGTTAAGTTGTTGGATGATAAGTTTGTGACCTTGCAAAAACAATTGACTGCATTAGAGGGCAAGGTTCAAACCGTTGCGACGCGACCTATTCCAATGCCACCCGCGCCTGTGGTCAACACCAATCAACAAGCAGTGATTGCAGAAATTCAAAAGCTCAAAAAAGACATGGAAGCATCTAATGCCAAATTGATGAAGGAGCGAGCAGAGCCAACGCCTGTCAAGGCTGCACCTGTTCGATTGCCCGAACCTAAAAAGCCCGCTGATGCAAAGGCCACCGAGGTGAAGGCTGTCCCTGAACCCAAACCCGAATCCAAGCCTGAACCCAAAGTGGCCGAGACACCAGCACCAGCACCTAAGCCTAGAGACAATCGGGTTTACTTTCCAAGACCCAACGATGCTAATTAATACAAATGAAATTGATCGGCTCTCGCTTTGTCCCAGTACAAGCGAAAAACATCGGGTAGATCTTTTTTATTCGTGAGTAAATCACCCGCTTTAAGTGTTGGAAATAAATCTGACAAAGGCTTGGTCTCAAACTCACTCATACGACGCGAGAAGTGATGCAAATCCAAATCTTCGGGATTGTGTAACCCTGCACTTTGTAACAATTCCATCAACGATTCCAATGTGTGGTGATGAAAATTTTTCACGCGTTGGGCTTTGCTCGATACGACCAAGGCGAGTTGTCGTTTAGGGTCTTGCGTTGTCACACCAGTGGGGCAATTGCCCGTGTGACAAGTTTGCGCTTGAATACAACCAAGAGCAAACATAAATCCACGTGCACTGTTACACCAATCGGCACCCATAGCCAATGTTCTTGCTAAATCAAATCCACTGATGACTTTGCCACTGGCGCCCAAGCGAATCTGATCGCGCAAATTGGCACCAATCAAAGTGTTGTGGACCAAACGCAAACCTTCGAGCATGGGCATACCCATGTGATCTGAAAACTCCAAAGGTGCGGCGCCTGTACCACCTTCTGCACCGTCAATCACAATAAAGTCAGGAAGAATCTTTTTCTCCAACATAGCTTTAACGATGGCGAACCATTCCCATGGATGACCGATACACAACTTAATGCCAACGGGTTTTCCGTTGGAGAGTGTGCGAAGTTCTTGCACAAAATCCAATAAGCCTGTGGGAGTTGAGAATCGACTATGAACCGAAGGTGAAACACAATCAACGCCAACGGGTACCCCACGCGCTTGGGCAATTTCTGGTGTCACTTTGGGTCCTGGCAATACACCGCCATGACCTGGTTTAGCCCCTTGACTGAGTTTGATTTCAATCATTTTCACTTGTGATGAATTGGCATTCTCGACAAATTTTTCTGGACTGAAGTGACCGTTTTCATCTCTGCACCCAAAATATCCCGAAGCAATCTGCCAAGTCAGATCACCACCGTGAACCCTGTGGTGCTTAGAGATAGAACCTTCCCCCGTGTCATGAATAAAACTGCCCAATCGAGCACCTTCGTTCAAGGCCATGATGGCATTAGCGCTGAGCGCACCAAAGCTCATAGCTGACACGTTAAATAAACTGATGTTATAAGGTTGCAAGCAATCGGTGCCTCCTACTTGCGCGCGAAAGTCATGACTGTCAATAGTGGTTGGTGCAATCGAATGCGTGATCCACTCATAGCCTAAAGCACGAACATCGAGTTGCGTACCAAAGGGGCGCTTATCCGACTCACCTTTGGCACGTGCATAAACGAGTGAGCGTTGAGCGCGAGAAAAAGGTGTCGCCTCTGATTCGTTTTCAATAAAGTATTGGCGAACTTCGGGTCGAATAAATTCGAGCATAAAACGCAAATGACCGATGATGGGGTAATTGCGCAAAATTGCGTGATGTTTTTGTAATAAATCAAAAACACCAACACTACTTAAAAACAAAAACAATAAAAAGAGTAAAAAACCATGCCCGCTGGCAACCCAAATTAAAAATGTTAAACACAAGCCTGCAAGACTTGCAAAAAAAGCGGTGTATCGAACCGGGTAATATTGATTCAGTTGGGCTATCACGGTTGGGTCTCCTGAGGGCCTAACCGCTAATGGCTAGGACTGATCTTTTTTAAGGTGGAAAGCAAGTCGTGCTTGCGCAAGAGCTGAAACTTCAGCCCTCAATCTTGCCATAGATAATTGTTGATCAGCTGCTTGTTGAATATCTTGCAGATCGTGCAAAATGGTGTGACGCAACCCATCAAGCTCTTGATCGATTTCATTGAGCTTATTTCTTAACTCTCTTTGCTCACTCATGCGTTGACTCAATCGATTAACGCTTGATGCGATAACGCGCCAGTTGTGCGTTAAATCATCGGGTGCTGGCTTTTCCAATTGCTCAAACAACTCATCAAGCAAAGGATCATTGATTTTGACGTCTGTGGAAGCGGCAGACTTTTGTACCTGTGCCCAACCCACACTTGGATCGTATTGTTTAAGGCCTCGAAAGGATAAAAATTTCTCTTGATGCATGGTTTACTCCATCATCCCAGCTTGGCAGTGCCACTGCGAGTAAAACGCTTTAGAAAATCAGGTATGCTAATTCCGCGTGATGTATTGGTATCGATCTCTTCACGGATTTTTCGTTGGCGATGGCGGCCTAAAATGGAATACTGAGCCGCGCCTGGTAGGGTTTCTAAAACACCATTGCGATGTCCAGTTTGCATGGATAGACTGATTTGCGCTTTATTAAATGCAGTGGCAGTCGGTACCAATTTGGGTACAGCCGATTGATTCATGCGAATTTCTCTTGCATCACAAATGGCTTGCGCAAATTCTTTGAATGAGGTGCCACATTTGTCGTCGGAATTCATCAAATAACCGCGCTCGTACAAATCGCGAGCTGTTTGACCTTCCAAGATGGGAGGGGCCAACATAAAACTCACAGGAAAACGTTGTTTTGAAAACACGTCCGAATTAATTTGTTCGGGCAACACGCGTGTGGGGCAAACCACCAACATCGGTCGTCTAACGGCTGTTGAATCAAATACCCAGCGTTGACGATTTAAAAATCCTGCAGTCGCTACGAGTTCAATTTCTGAAACCGATGTGGGCACAAGCACCATATCAAATTCAAACATTAATTCGCCCGCAATGGAGTCTGACCAAGTTAAATCACAAAGCAAAATTTCACAAGCACTTGCAGCTCTGCGCATTTGTAGTCGTGCTTCAAAAATGGGTCGATTACCACCTTGATCAACGGGTAGCGACAAATGTTGCACATCAACGCCCACATTATGAGCACGCCTGAGCCAATTGCTTGAAGAACCGTGGGGATCCCAATCAATCAATGTTGTGGATTGGCCCAGATGCTGGCAGAAATAAGCAACCAAGTTAGCGGAGAGGGTGCTTTTTCCAACGCCACCTTTTTGACTGGTGACGAGAATTTTGAATGCCATGATGTTGTCCTTTTTCATGTCAGCCGAACTGGCTTTCATGCACTTTTTCAATCAAGAAATAAAATTAACAAAATTTCGTAAGCGGATGTGGATATTAGCTTTTTCCCAATTTATGTCAAATTTTGTGGCGACGAAACAACCTCCTTTTTGGTGTCTTCAAACTCAATCCAATAGGCAAAAACAAGGTATTAGAAAAAATATGTACTTTTATACTCTTTATGGATTTTTTTTAAGATCTTAATAGCTCAAAAAAATGTTGAATTAAAAACTCCAGCGTGCAGTAAAACCCTAAGGCATTCTTGATTTTTTTGCCCCATGATATACGCCATTGATCAACAACAAGGGGGCGTTATGTACCACAACATCATCTTGGCATACAACGGTTCAGAAGTGGGTCAGCAGGCCTTATTGGCCTCTAAAGAATTAGCCACTTGGGGGCAGGCGAGTTTGCATTTGGTCGCTGTCATGCCGTTTAATCTCAACAGCGTGGTTGCAGAAGGCATTGTCTATTCGGCACAAGAAGAAAAATTACAACGCGAGTCTTATCAGGCTGTACTCGAACAAGGCTTGTCTGCGTTGGAGGCTGATGGCTACAAAGCAACGGGTGAATTGCTAAGCGGTGACCCCGTCAATGAAATTTGCGAATGCGCTCGTAAAAAGAAAGCAGACTTGATTGTGGTAGGACACAAACACCGCGAAGGCTGGGTGCAGCGCTGGTGGAGTGGCTCTGTTTCTCAATCCTTGATTGAAGAATCGCCTTGCAGTGTGTTTGTGTCTATCTCTCAATAATTTATTCTGCTTTTGCGCCAGACTCTTTCACTACTTTTGCCCACTTCACAATTTCCGACGCTTGATAGCGTTGAAGCTCTTCTGGCGTTGAGAGTACTGGATCGAGGCCCAATGTTTTGAGTTTTTCTTGCACATCGGGAAGTTTGAAAACTCTCACAACTTCTGCTTGCAATCGATCCACAATGGGCTTGGGTGTACTGGCTGGCGCAAAGATCGCAAACCAGGTTGTCGCTTCAAAGCCAGGAATGGTTTCTGCAACGGTGGGCACGTCAGGGGCCGCGTTTGAACGCTTGGCCGTGGTTTGTGCAACAGCACGAATCTTTCCTTCCTTGGCCATGGGCAAGGCAGAAGGCATATTGTCAAACATGAGTTGAATACTGCCGCCGATCAAATCGGGTATTGCAAATTGACGGCCCTTGTACGGCACATGCTCCATCGTCGTACCGGTCATTGATTTAAACAACTCACCCGATACATGCACCGAACTACCAATACCAGGTGAGCCAAAAGACAATTTATTGGGATTGGCTTTGAGGTAGGTGATAAGTTCAGCAACCGTTTTAACAGGCAAATCATTATTTACAACCAATAGATTAGGGGCCGATGCGACCAATGAAACAGATGAGAAATTTTTCACCATGTCGTAGGGCATTTTTTCATACAAGGCGCCGTTGATTGCGTGTGTGCCGACGGTGCCCATCACAATGGTGTATCCGTCACCTGGAGATTTCGCGACAAAATCTGCGCCAATATTTCCACCTGCACCTGGTTTGTTATCCACAATCACCGATTGACCCAATTGCGCTTTTTCACTGAATAATCGAGCCAAAATATCGGGAGCTCCACCACTGGGAAAGGTCACCACCAATCGGATGGGCTTTTGTGGAAATGTTTGTGCACTAGCTTGCGTTGCAGACACTAACGACAAGAGCATCCATGAAGCCATCAGAATCGAATGGAATGTACTTTTAGAAATTGAAGATAAGCGCATGAACTTCCCCTTAAAAACAAAACATGAAAATCAAATTGGAGCTTGTTTTACAGCATTAGCCTCTTGGGGCGAACCCGTGTTTAACCCTAAAAACATCTTGTTTTTTAGTATTTGTTGATGAAACAGCGCCAACATCGGTTAGTCTTGAAGGTATGACGCACAAAGTATTACCTCATCTCACACAAGCCAAAGCGCCACTCACCCGGGCGATCACGGCAATCAATGAGCACGGCGCAGTCCAAAACATTGAAGTGCCAGCTGAGCGCGCCCTCACTGTGTATGTCGATAAAAAAGAAATCGTCACACTCATGACCTTGGGCGCATACCCTGAGTGGTTGGTGTTGGGATATTTGCGCAATCAACGATTAGTCGAACAACTCAATGAGATGGAATCTATCACCGTCGATTGGGATGCAGGTGAAGCGGGCGCGGGCGTTGCTGCTGTCAAAACAAAAAATGGACTTCAAAATCTTGCAGAAAAAACACAGCACCGTGTGGTGACAACGGGTTGCGGGCAAGGCAGTGTGTTTGGCGACTTGATGCAAAATTTAGATGATTTGCAAATGCCCGAGAGTCAAATCACTCAAGAGCAGTTGTATCAAATCATTAACGCCATTCGATTGCAAGAAAGTACCTATAAATCTGCTGGGTCGGTGCATGGATGCGCATTATTCAATCATCAATCGCTTCAATTGTTTGTTGAAGATGTGGGACGACACAATGCCATCGATACATTGGCGGGATGGATGTGGTTGCAAGATATACAATTTGACGCGCCTGTTTTTTATACGACGGGGCGACTCACAAGCGAGATGGTTTTAAAATCAGCGCAAATGCATGTGCCTATCGTGGTGTCCAGAAGTGGGATCACAGAAATGGGTTTTGTCATGGCTGAACAATTAAATGTTTGCACCATTGGGCGAGCTACCAACAAACACTTTTTATGTTACACAGCTGGCCATCGATTGGTTCATCAACCGCATCTGGCACAGTCTTCTATCAAAATCACATGATCAAATTATTTCGATTGGCTTTGCATTCTGCTTGGCGAGATGCACGTGCGGGTGAATTGCGTTTACTCGTTGTTGCTGTTGCTTTGGGTGTTGCGTCTCTCACGTCGGTTGCATTTTTAGCCGATCGCATTGAAGGCGGATTGCAACGTGATGCACGCAAACTGTTAGGTGGTGACGCAGTTGTTGTGACTGACAAACCACCGCCCGCTGTTTTGTTTGAAAAAATTCAGTCATTGGGTTTGAAAGCCAATACCAGTATGAGTTTTCCAACGATGGCTAGAACCACACAAGCACAAGGATCAGCCAGCAAACTCGTTGCGCTTAAAGCGGTGCAAGAGTCTTACCCTCTCAGAGGTCAACTCAAAATCATGGCGCCACTTGATACCCCTGAGCAAAGACCTGCAACGGTCACGCAATTGGATAACGCGAGTGAATACGACAGGCCTGCTGTTGCAACAAACCAAATTCCTGCTGCTGGTGAAGTGTGGGTAGAGCCTGGATTGCTTGAGGCTTTAGATATCAAGCCGGGTTCAGATTTGAAATTGGGTCAAAAAACTTTTCATATCTCACAAGTACTGATGTATGAGCCCGATCGCGGTGCAGGTTTTATGAATTTTTCGCCTCGTGTATTGATGAATGAAGCTGACGTTAAAGCAACGGGATTGGTTCAGCCAGCAAGTCGAATCAATTGGCGCGTTGCAGTTGTGGGCGATTCGACCAAAGTTGATGCATGGGTCACATGGGCGCAGTCGTGGAGCAAACAAGCGGATGTAAAAGGCGTACGTGTTGAAACCTTAGAGATGGGGCGCCCTGAGATGCGGCAAACATTGGATCGCGCAAGCAAGTTTTTGCATTTGGTTGCGTTGTTAGCCAGTTTATTAACCGCAGTGGCCGTGGCATTGTCTGCACGAACTTTTGCAAGCAAACACTTAGACGATTGCGCGATCAAAAGAGTTTTAGGACAAAGTCAACGCGATATGACAGGTGTGTTTGTGATTGAATTTATTGGTGCGGGATTATTAGCCAGTTTAGTTGGATTATTAATAGGCTACGGCGTTCATAACGCATTTGTTGCAATGTTAGAGGGCCTCGTAGAAACACAATTACCAGCACCCACATGGCAGCCGATATGGCAAGGCTTGGGTTCTGGACTCACATTGTTAATCGCATTTGGCCTGCCACCTGTATTGCAGTTGTCGCAAGTGCCGCCGCTTCGCGTGATTCGCAGACATCTCGGTCGTATTCAACCAGCTTCTTGGGGGGTGATGGGCTTGGGTCTTTTGGGTTTTAGCGCCTTGATGATTGTGTTCAGTCGAGACTTGTTATTGGGAACGATGGTCGTGGTTGGTTTTGCATTCGCATTACTTCTTTTTGCATCGTTTGCATGGGCTTCGTTGTGGTTACTCAAAAAATTTATCGCACAAAACAAAGTTCCACATTGGTTGCAAATGGCAACACGCCAAATATCATCAAAACCTACTTATGTAATGGTTCAGGTGAGCGCTTTATCGGTTGGATTATTGGCCTTGATGTTATTGGTTTTGCTTCGAACCGATTTGATTTCAAGTTGGCGCAATGCGACACCTGTTGACGCACCCAACCGATTTGTGATCAATATTCAACCTGAGCAATCGCAAGAGTTTTTAAAAGCAATTCAAACAGCGGGTGTGCAACGATACGATTGGTACCCCATGATTCGTGGCAGACTCGTTGCCATCAATCAAAAAAACATCACGTCTTCAGACTTTAAAGACGAGCGTGCACAACGTTTGGTCGAGCGTGAATTTAATTTATCCCATAGCGCACAAGCGCCTGCACATAACAGCATCGTTGGTGGTACATGGTTGCCAGAAGAAAAACAATCCATCAGTATCGAAGAGGGCATCGCCAAAACACTGCAAGTTCAATTGGGAGACTGGCTTACGTTTGATATGGCTGGAGTGATCATGCATGCGCGCGTCACATCAATTAGGCGTGTGGATTGGACTTCGATGCGCGCAAACTTCTTTGTGATGTTTCCAGTGTCACAAATGCCTGAAACAACCATGACTTACATTGCAGCCTATCGTGCGCCTTCTCAAAAAGGATTTGACAACGCATTGGTGAATCAATTTCCTAATATCACCAATGTGGATATGGGAGCCACGCTCAATCAAGTACAGCAAGTATTGAATCAAGTGATTCAAGCGGTGGAATTGTTATTTGGATTTACCTTGGCGTCTGGTTTGTTGGTTTTGTTTTCTGCCGTAACTGCAACGCGCGAAGAGCGAGCGCGTGAATACGCGATTCTTCGTGCTTTGGGTGGCAGTAATACCTTGCTCATTCACATGCAAAGAGCCGAGTTAATTGGTGTGGGTGTGTTGGCAGGATTTTTGGCGTCGCTTGTTTCGATGGCAATGGCTTGGGGTTTGACGCATTTTGTTTTTGAATTCAGTTGGCAGCCCTCATTACTTTTTCCGCTAGGTGGCATGTTGGCTGGCGCTTCATTGGCATGGCTTGCAGGTTGGTGGGGTCTTAATGACATATTAAAACGTCCTGTGATTGAAACCTTGCGACAAGCCGCCGAATAAAACTAGCCGCCTCTTAATAAAACCAACAAAGCGCCTGCGCCACCCTCTGCGGGCTTGGCTTGTACAAATGCCAGGACTTCATTTTTTTGAATCAGCCATCGCAAAACCTTGTTTTTGAGGACGGGCGTTTTGCCAGGCGACCCCAAACCCTTGCCATGAACCACACGAACGCACCGTACACCTTTGCGAACGGAATCTTTGATAAATTGACTCAAGGCTTCGCGTGCTTCATCCGATCGCAGTCCATGCAAATCAATTTGACCTTGCAAGCTCCAATCGCCTTTGCGTAGTTTTTTGATTACGTTTGCACCAATACTTGTTTGGCTGTAACTCAAATCACCATCGGTATCGAGCAAAGTAGACACATCAAACTCATCGCTCATGCTTTCTCTGAGCGCCGATTGCTCGTCTAAAAGTTGTTGCTGAGCCTTGGGCTTGGGAGGATCAGGGCTCAGATCGACGCGCGCACCGTGTTGGATGGGTTGAATATGTCCAACTGCTTTTTTGAATAAATTTTTTTCTGCTTGAGATTTTTTGAGGGTGAGTTCTTTGGCTTTTTTCTCTTCCGCTTCTTTTTGTGCTTGTTGCTCGATTGTTTTTTTGAGCATACCCAAATCTTGTAAAGATTTTGCTTTCACAACTCACCTCTTTCTGCCATGGAATAAGAGAGTCCAGGCGCCACAATCACATGATCAAGAACTTTGACGTCAACCATTGCTAAAGCACTGTTGAGCGCGAATGTTAACTTTTCATCCGCTTGCTAAGGCTTTAAATGGCCGCTAGGGTGATTGTGCGACAAGATTACTGTCGCCGAGCTCAACTCCAAAGCTAATTTGACGATTTCTTGCGGATAGACTCTGGGTTGGGTCAGTGTGCCCACAAACATTTCTTCAAATTGAAGTAACCGATTTTGCGCGTCGTGAAACATGACGCCAAAAACTTTGCGGGGTCTTTTGCCGATGCGTAATTACAAAATTTTTTTGGCCGTATCGGGGCAAGTCATCACATCACGCGTTCGTAACTGTTGGTAGCAAACGCGCATTGAAAGCTCTAATACAGCACATTTGTGCGCGTCTCGTCTCACCGCCCAAGCCTTTGATCGATTGCAGGGTTCTGGGTGTCGCTTGAAGCAAGCCCGCAAGGCCGTCAAATCGGTCTAAAAGGTGTTGAGAAAAGCTTAAAACGCTTTGCCCCAAAGTGCCCGTGCGCATCAAAACAGCCAACAATTCGCTGTCGGTGAGGGATTCAGCCCCCATGGCTAATAATTTGTCCCTAGGGCGAAGGGAGTGGTGTAAGTCGTGCATCATCATGGACGATATCTTCACCCCAAAAGGGGTTTCAAAGATGTGATGCAGGTCCTTTCTACAATAGGCACAATTCACCTGATCCATCATGAATCCATCCACATCCCAAATTCCCTTTGTCACCCAAGGATCTTTCCTCACCCTTCATTACAGACTGGCGGGGCCACAAGGCGACATCATCAATACATTTTTAGAAAAACCAGCCACGTTGTCGCTGGGAAAATCTGAGCTCTCACCCGCCATGGAAGAAAAACTCATGGGTCTGAGCGAAGGTACACGAGCCACTTTCGAAATACCTAAAGACCAAGCATTTGGATCACGCAATTCCGATATGTTGCAATGGGTGAGTCGACAATTGCTCAAGCAAATGGGGGACCCGCTCGAGACCTATCAAATTGGCGAAGTCGTTGAATTTCCAGCGCCCAACGGACAAGGAACTTATGCGGGTTCGGTCCAGCAGGTGGCTGAGGATGCTGTATTGTTCGACTTCAATCATCCTTTGGCAGGCCATGCCGTTACCTTTGAAGTTGAAATCATTGGGGTACTTTGAATGAATGCAATTGAAATCACGGAAGTGTTGTTAGCCGAGCCGCGCGGATTTTGTGCGGGTGTTGATCGTGCAATCGATATTGTTGATCACGCCTTGGAATTATTTGGCAAACCCATTTATGTGCGCCATGAAATCGTTCACAACACGCATGTGGTTGACGATTTGCGCTCGAGAGGCGCTATTTTTATTGAAGATTTAAACGATGTACCTGAAGGTGCAACCTTGGTATTTAGTGCGCATGGTGTTCCTAAATCGGTGGAGCGAGAGGCCGAGCGTCGTGGTTTTCGAGTGTTTGATGCAACCTGTCCTTTGGTTACAAAGGTTCATGTTGAAGTTGCAAAGTTGCACAAAGAAGGTTATGAATTTTTAATGATTGGGCACAAAGGTCATCCAGAAGTTGAAGGTACCATGGGGCAGTTATCAGATGGCATTCATTTGGTGCAAGATGTTGACGATGTGAACAAAGTGAAACCAAAACAAATACAATTGTTAGCAGTCGTGACGCAAACCACGCTGAGTATGGATGATGCAGCGCACATTATGAAAGCGATCAAAACTCGTTTTCCACAAATACGCGAACCTAAGCAACAAGATATTTGTTACGCCACACAAAATAGACAAGATGCAGTTAAATTGCTTAGTCCACAAGTTGACGTTGTGATTGTGGTCGGCAGTCCATCCAGTTCCAACAGTAATCGATTGCGCGATGTTGCGCAGTTACAAGGAACCAACAGTTACATGATCGACAACGCCAGCGAACTCAAAGAAGAGTGGTTGGTTGGAAAGCAACGTGTTGGACTTACTGCTGGCGCCTCGGCCCCAGATATTTTGGTGCAAGAAGTGATTGCCAAATTACGCCAACTTGGCGCTGTAACCATTAAAAATTTAGATGGCGTCAAAGAAACCATCAAATTTCCGTTGCCCAAAGGGCTTAAACTCGATCAATCCATTTCCTAAAAATATAAAATCATCTCATGCTCGATATCAATTTATTGCGACGCGAACTCGATCAGGTGGTTGCGCGACTTCAAACACGGAAAAATCCTCAACCCTATTTGGACGTACAAGCCTTCCAAGCATTAGAGGCGCAACGTAAAACATTACAAACGCGCACTGAAGAATTGCAAGCATTGCGCAACACATTATCCAAACAAATCGGTCAACTCAAATCAAAAGGCCAATCCGCCGCCGAAGTGATGGCCGAAGTTGGAAAGATTAAAACTGAGCTTGATTCTTCGGAAATTCAACTCGAAGCATTGCAAGAGGGAATACAATCGCTTTTGTTGGCTGTACCCAATTTACCCCACGAAAGTGTACCCGTTGGATCTGAAGAAAAAGACAATGTTGAATTGCGCAGATGGTCACCGACTGGCAAAGATCCTGTTGTATTAGCGTTTACTGCGCATGACCATGTGGCATTGGGTGAGCCTTTAGGCATGGACTTTGAAACTGGCGTTAAGTTGTCCGGTTCACGATTTACTGTGATGAAAGGCCCGATTGCACGTTTGCACCGCGCTTTGGCGCAATTCATGTTGGATGTACAAACCCAAGAACACGGCTATACCGAGTGTTACACGCCATACATCGTCAATGCAGAAACTTTACGCGGCACAGGTCAATTGCCCAAGTTTGAAGAAGATTTGTTCGCCACCAAAAAAGGCGGACAAGATGGGCAAGATGATATTCAAACCTTGTATCTCATTCCAACCAGTGAAGTCACGCTCACCAACTTTGTGCGCGACACGGTGCTGGGCATCAATGATTTACCCATCAAACTTACCGCTCACACGCCTTGTTTTCGATCAGAGGCAGGCAGTCACGGCAAAGACACACGAGGCATGATTCGTCAACACCAGTTTGACAAAGTCGAGATGGTACAAATTGTTCACCCCGACACCAGTTATCAGGCCTTAGAAGAAATGACGGGCCACGCTGAAGCGATATTAAAAAAACTGGGGCTTCCCTTTCGTGTGATGGCTTTGTGCACTGCAGATATGGGATTTGGTGCAGCACGCACACACGACCTTGAAGTTTGGCTACCAGGACAAAACGCATATCGCGAAATCAGTTCTGTCTCCAACTGCGAAACATTCCAAGCCAGACGATTGCAAGCCCGATTTAAAAATGCCCAAGGCAAAAACGAGTTGGTGCACACGCTTAATGGCTCAGGACTGGCTGTTGGCCGCACACTCGTTGCGGTTTTAGAAAATTATCAGCAAGCCGATGGAAGTATTCGTGTGCCAGACGCCTTAAAGCCATACATGGGAAATCTGATTGAGCTTCGTGCTTAAAACGTAACACTGATAGAATTTATTTTTGACGTGCCGGAGAGATGGCAGAGTGGTCGAATGCGCCGGACTCGAAATCCGGTATACGGTTTTTGCCGTATCGAGGGTTCGAATCCCTCTCTCTCCGCCAAGAGTTCATTTTTTTGTTCTAATCGAAAACTATTTTTTAATAAAAAACAGACGCATATGAATCATTTGGATCTTGGTTGTGGATTAACCCCTAAAAACCCATATGGTGTTGATAGAGTATTTGGGTGCGATATCAGAGACATTTCCAGCGAGTTAAGTCTTCAGGGTGTCGTTTTTTAAAAAGCAAATCTTGCAATTGAAAGAATCCCATATGCCGATAATTTTTTTGATTCATTATCAGCATTAGATTTTTTGGAACATATTCCAAGACAAATGATGAATGCTGATGGGGAGTTGGTTAATTCGCTTGTTAATCTAATGAATGAGGTGTATAGGGTTTTAAAGCCGAATGGAGTTTTTTTCGCTTCAACCCCAATCTTTCCCCATCCTTCAGCATTTGTGGATCCAACACATGTGAATATTATGACTGATAAGACTTATTTATACTTTATTGGCAATAAAGCACTTGGTCAAATGTATGGTTTCAATGGAAATTTCGAAGCAATCAAGGTGTTAAGAGAGAATCCAAGTAATTTTATTAATCCTCAAGAAACCAATTTAAGAAAAATATTACGTAGATTTCATAGAAAATATTTCAGAGGCGGGCTGTCACATCATGTATGGGAATTGAAGGCTCTTAAATGATCTTTAAGACTAATACATTCGTAAAAATTTTATTAGCTAGAGAATTGATGAATATTTTAAAGCGCCTATACCGCATGCTTTATGAGACCAATAGGCAAAGATTTGAAAATAGAGATAAAATAAAAAAAAGTATTAATCGATTTCTAAGAGGATAACTTTAAAGATCACCTAATCATGTCTAAATTATTTAATAAATCCCACTTTATTTTTCTATTCTTATTTGTTTTCGCCACAATTTGGGTTCTACATTTAGCATCAATTGTCACGGTTGCCCCCATGGATAACTTCGAGCAACTCATTTGGATGCGCTCACTTGAGTGGGGCTACTTCAAGCATCCGCCTATTACGACTTGGCTGATGTGGGTCATGGTTGAATTAGTTGGCTGGAATCAATGGGCAACCTACCTATTGGGTGCCATCTGCACCATGGCAACTGTATTTTTTTATTGGCACCTGATGTTACAGATCAAAGGGCCACGATTTGCAATAGTGGCTTTATGCTCTGCTCTTTGCATAACTTTTTTTAACAGCAGTTTACTCATTTACAACCACAATGTTCCAGTGGCTCTCTGTATTGCAATCACCGCTTGGATCTGGTATCAGTTATCAGTTAAACATTCGCTGGTTTTATGGTTTTTCTTGGGTGCTATTTCCGCAATAGGTTTAATGTCCAAATATCAATACGTGCTTGTTATCGGCACTGGTTTAGTTTGGGTAATCATTAATCAAATTTGGCGTAGCAGCCTCCATCGCAAAGGCTTATTGCTGGCGATTTCAACGGCCACTCTACTTCTTTTGCCGCATTTGATTTGGCTGATACAAACCGATATAGGTCCATTGCACTACGCTAGAACTGTGCTTGCAGAGCCCGCACCATTTATTAAAAGGTTGCAAATTACATTTTGGTGGTTGATGGACTGTTTATTCAACCGCGGTCTACCGACATTAGCACTCATTATAGTGCTACGCTATTCATTGAAATTAAACAAACTGCTGCTACAAAAAAATCAATTAGAAAGTGCAGATAAGTTTCTTTTCCTGTGGGGTATTTTTCCAATGCTTGTGATGGTAATCGTAGGAGTTGGTTTCAGTAACTTTTTGCCAACAAGATGGAGTTCGCCCTATTTGATGTGGCTAATTCCTCCTATGATGATTGTTTGTGGATTCAGCGAGTGTCAATTACAAAGAATAAACTTTTCTAAAGTTCTTGTCGTAACATTTTTATCCATTCAAACTCTTCTGATCTGGTTATCTTACGAAACTTCTAGTTTTGGTAGATTCCCCCCAACGTCAAAACAAAAGGCTGCATTTCCTAATAATAAAATGGCGACTGAATTGATGACGCAGATTAAAAAAATCACGAAATGTTCAGTCGATATTATTCAAGGACCACAAAATTATTCAGGATCCATAGCTATATTATTTCCCAATCGTCCTAAGGTGTTTGTCGACGGTAATTTAGCCATTAACCCATGGATTAAAAAAGATGAAGTGTCCCAATCTGTGGTGTTGAAATTATGGCCACCACAAGAAGCTAGTCAATCAAAAAATCTTTTATTTAATGGATGGGCTTGGCAAATAAATCTGCCAACTCAAGGCTATAAACAAAAAGCCTGTGCTACTAGTATTGATTAAGTATTTGCAAATGAAAACACCTATCCCTTATTGGAAAGTCAAACGTGAATTTGAACGTTTATATCAACAAATCTGGCGTGTGTTCGGCTTCTTTTATGAGCCTTTTATTTCTAAATACCACGATATTTTTTTTAATGACCGAGTTAAAATCACAGAAGGACTAGCCAATAAAAAAAATAAAATTGCAATTATTTTAATCTATCAGCCTAATGGTATCGCTTCATCTATTTTTAATACATGTCAACATCTTATTAAAAATGGATTTTCACCTTTTATTATTTCAAACCTTGTGATTACTCAAGAGGATATAACTGTCTTAAAAGGAGTTGCTTGGCGAGTTTTGGAGCGCCCCAATTACGGCTATGACTTTGGTGGTTATCGTGACGGCATTCGTTTGCTAAAAGAGTGGGCTATTGATCTTGAGTATTTATTAATTTTGAACGATAGTATTTGGTTTCCGCTTTCAGATAGCGATGATCTATTAAATCAAATGATTCAAAAGAAAACAGATTTGACTGGCACTCTCAATTTAGTTAAGGATAGAAATGAATTTTCTGATTCGATTGGATTTTTAGGATCTTATTTTTACCTGATCTCTAAAAATCTTTATGAAAGCAAATATTTTTCAAACTTTTGGAAAAATTATATTAATACAAATAATAAATATAGCGTTTTAAAACAAGGGGAAAATTTATTCACTCTTCAAATGATGAGTGCTGGATTTTCAATTTCTTTTTTCAATTCATACTATAAGTTCAGTCAAAAAATCAAAAAACAACCTAATCAATTCTTGTTTAAAACATTGATTTATGGCGCTTATATCGACCCAGATTGGCAATTAGAAAGCACTCAGCTTATTGAGTCTTATAGCGCTTCCAGTGAATGGAGAGAGTTGGCCATCCATCATATTTTAAAAGTCTCACGCAAACGTCACTTTCATGCGAGTTTTAGCTACGCACATCTTTATCTTTCAGATGCGAAATACATTAAAAAAAACAACACTGATTTATTTTTAAAATCACGTCAAATGCAATTAATGGCAGTTGCTGCGGTCGACTTGCCACCACCTATTGACGAAATTGCTAAGGAGTTGCGTCGTTCTATTTAAATGCTCACTGCTGCGGACGAGTGTTTTTCAAGGGTGAGCATACCAACAATCCCATCAAACATATAAAAAATGTTCTCTCGCTAGAGGAGTAAAGCGGCAAATTAAGAAAGCACTCGCCCACGAAAACCACAACAAAGGCGATCCACAAATAGCGATCTTGCTTACTAATGGACATCGCTGCACTTTTGAGCATTTTGTAAAACCAATATACAAATAGTCCTACACCTATGATTCCAAATTCAACCGCAAACAATAAAAATTGATTGTGCGGATGGTTGCAAGCTATGGCGCATTGTCCTTCGGTATAAACGGCACTTGCCAGCTTGTAATACGATCCTGTGCCGTGACCCCAAATCGGACTGCTTAAAAAGAAATCAACTCCTCTTCTCCACATTTCAATTCGAAAACCCACTGAGGTTTCAAAATTACCTGTGGAAAAGTATTGATTAATCTCTGCATTCATCTGCACAAAACGCGCGGACATTTTGGGTGAAAAATAAGCCAGACCCATTAAAACAATACATAACCCCACACCTAATGCAAGTCGCTTGTCCTTACTAACGCTAACAAATAGCACCGCCAATACTGCAAGAGCTGTCACCACAAATCCCGAGCGACTTTGGCTAAATAAAGCACTACTGGCAACTGCAAGTGCAAAAAATACAGCGCATAAGGCCTTCATCGATTTGGTTTGACTCGA